>JAEIGA010010443.1_pt1 | contig 14073 bp, 13 predicted proteins | sample 9270691 | NCBI WGS metagenome assembly JAEIGA01 (sample SAMN17057246, study PRJNA624740) | gut metagenome | biome: biome; isolation source: fecal sample | host: Bos grunniens | place: China: Xizang | collected 2019 | reverse complement strand
TTCAGAAGCGAGCGCTGCATTGGAATATTGTCCCTGTGAGTGTCGATTTTGACGTTCGGGTGCATTTTAAAGCACTCGTTATAGCAGAAATCGGCAATTCCGCGTCCATGATATTTAACTGCTATGCGGTGAATAGCTGCGTACTTATCTTCGTTTTTCCACGCGCCGTCGTAAATGACCTTGTAGGTGGGGTCCTCTCCAACCTTAAAATAGAAGGTAGCGACTATCTCGCCCCCGTCCTCACACACGTAGCTTGTGCCCTCGGCAATTCCCTCGAGAATATCCGCTTCGCCAGGGTATGAGCCGCTCCATTGCTCACTGTTTCCCGACCTTTTCATATATAATCTCGCCGCGTCGTATATCTCGTTTGCCGCCTTGACGTCGGAGAGAACTGCAAGTCTTATCTTCATAAATTCTACCTTAAAAATTATCCTCAACTTTGATTGTGAGTTGATTATACGATATTTTTCGGCTATTGTCAATAGACTTGGCCGTTTTGTGATTGGTATCTAACTTTTTTACATAATGGAAGTAACTTTTAGGTAAAAATCTCGACTGGCGCGTAGTGATGTGGCTCTTCTGCGGCGCACTTGCCATTTTTAAGGAGCGCGACGTCCTTTCGCTCGAATGCGCTATGATTTTTATCGTGAGTGCTACTGAATTTTGCTATGATATTTACAAATAGGCTTTTTTGTGATAAAATGGATTAGGAAACATTCAAATAAAATTAAAAAGGCTTTTCAATGCAGAGTAAAAATGATAAAAAGCCGTATGCAAAAGCATACGTTGAAATAAGCAATATATGCAACAAATCCTGCTCCTTTTGCCATGGGACAAAAAGAGCTACGCGCCAAATGAGCACGCGAGAATTTCGACACGTCGTAGACGAAATATCCCCCCTCACCGATTACGTGTATCTTCACGTTATGGGCGAGCCGCTTATGCATTCCGAGCTTCCCAACATCATAAGGATAGCAAACGAGGCAGGGCTCAAATGCGCTATAACCACCAACGGCACGCTTCTTAAAGGGCGCGCGGACGAGCTTGTCGAGGCGGGCGTGTACAAGGTGAATATTTCGGTGCACAGCTTTGAGGACGGCGGCGAGGAGGAATACTATAAGTACTTATCGGAAATTACGGACTTTGCCGACAGGGCAAGCAGTGACGGCGTGCTTGTCGTGCTTCGCCTTTGGAACAGAGGCCATGACGGCGGCAGAAATGACAGAACTCTCGAATTTTTGAAGGATAGACTTCAGGGCGAGTGGAAATTTGGTGTGCGAGGCGCGAGAATACGCCACAAGCTTCACCTTGAATACGGCGAGCGCTTTGAGTGGCCCGATATGGAAGCCGAGGTTGGTGATAAAAACGTATTTTGTTACGGACTTTCCGACCATTTCGGAGTGCTCTCTGACGGAAGCGTTATTCCGTGCTGTCTTGACAGTGACGGAGCTATTACTCTTGGAAATGCTTTCACTGAAAGTATAGAAAAAATACTCGCGTCAAAAAGAGCCGAGGCCATGAGAGCTGGATTTAAAAGCAGAAATGTGAGTGAGCCGCTTTGTCAAAGGTGCGGTTATGCGAGAAGGTTTAAATAGAAAAACGACAAAAACGCAATCTGATTTATACTTTTTTGTAAGTGTAAAAAAGACTGCGTTTTTATTGTTATTGAATATATGTAAATAAATATTTGCAAAAACCTTGTTTAATTAGGGTTTATATGTTTCTTTAATGGAAGCCGCAAGGCAAAACAAGTCATCTTGTAAAAAGCCGTTCAGACGGGTGCTGTATAAATTCGCACCGCATCTTAGCGTGGCTTTGTTTATGAAGTCTGTTGGCGCGTCTTCTGTTAAATAACGCATATGAAGTCCTCGCCCCTTGAGCAGCGGCAATAAATCAGTCAAGCGCTCTCTTGGCGGTCTAATGTTTTTATATTTTATTGAGAAGAGATCGTTGACTTCTGCTTCGGTGTCGAGGGAGGCAAGAGCCGTATCACTAAATCTTTGGTCCAGTGCACCTGCAAGGAGCGCCGCCTCCGCTAAACATCCTCTCGCCGCGATGCTGAGGCGCTCAGTGCTTATCTCGGGGAGCGCTGCGACAAAGTCAAGGATGCGCGATGCCGCCCAGGCGTACGCGGCAAGCTTTCCTGCAGAGCGGTGTCCTCTTCGTTTGCCAAGAAGAGCTCGGCACACGCCCGAGCGTATTTCGCCGTGGAGCTCGGATACGTCGTCGCATCCAAACTCAAAAATATTAAAGCCCAAATTCAAAACGCTCTCGTATACGGTGCTGATACTTAAAATGTCACTTGCATAATTTATGTGGATGAGTGCGGGGCGCTTTTCACCGCCTGTGTGGGTTAGCGAGATGAAGGGAAAAGATAAAAACTCACCGCCGTACTCGCACTCGAGCTCGTATCTTCTCAAAATAGCGCCATCGGAATTAAAATCTACCTCGGATATAGTCTTTACGTAAAGGTGGTCCGGACGCGGAGGGATTTCTCCGTATATTTCGCGAGCTTTGTTCAGTATGAGCTGTCGTCTTTTGGAATTTATTATGTCTTCTGATAAATAAGTAGCGTTCATTTTCCTACTGTTTTGGTGTTAAATACTTAAAATGTGACCGTTTTCGCTTAGAATTATTTGTTTTTTACCGTGTATTCTCAGGCATTGCCGTCAAGGGAGCCCTTAATATTTTATCACAACCTTCAAGATAAATCAATAAAAGATTGAAAAACTTAAAAAGATATGCTAAAATATATTAAAAGATTCTATGAAAGGAGAGTCGGATGAGCGAAAAGATGTATCTTCCCAAAGAGGTGTCGTATATAATTTCGAGAATAAACTCGGCTTCTCACAGAGCGGATATCGTGGGCGGTCCTGTGCGCGACCTTATTCGAGGTGTCACGCCGTTTGACTACGATATAACAACCGATGCCCTCCCCGAACAGATCAAAGAGATTTTCTCCGACGAGCGCGTTGTAGAAACCGGTATTAAGCACGGTACGGTTACACTGGTTTTGGATGGCGGAAGCTATGAGATTACTACCTACCGCATTGACGGAGAATATAAGGACTCGCGTCACCCCGAGAGCGTTACGTTCACGGATAAGCTTGAACTCGACCTCTCGCGACGTGATTTTACGATGAACGCGATAGCGTATAATGAGACAGACGGTATAACCGATGTCTTTTGTGGCAGAGAGGATATAGAGGAGGGAATAATCCGCGCGGTTGGCGACCCAAAGCTGCGATTTACCGAGGATGCCCTGCGTATATTACGCGCCGTGCGCTTTGCCGCGACTCTCGGATATGAAATTGAAGAGAAAACCGCCGCGGCGGCATTTGAGTGCCGCTCGCTTTTAAAGAACGTATCGTCCGAGCGCGTATATGCTGAGCTTCATAAGCTTTTTGACGGTAATTTCGCATACCGTGTTATTGATGAATACAGGGAAATAATACTCGAGGTTTTACCCGAGCTCTCGCGTATTGAATTGCCGGATGAGAAGCTTTTTTTAGAGGCATCGGGCCAGTCCAGATTCCTTTCTCTTTTCTACCTTTCAAATCCCGAGCGGTGCGCGGCCGTATTTAAGGGGTGCGCTATCCGCTTGCATACAGACGCCTCAACGCGCGACAGAGGCATGTTTGCGCTCGGAAATGTCGGAAAATTTGACACGGATACCCCAGTTGGCATCAAGCTTCTCATGTGCGATATGGGAGTTGACGTAACTCGAGAGTGCGTAAAGCTCGAGGTGCTCCTCGGTATTCGCACGAGGGCTTCGCTTGAAATTTTATCCTCGGTTATAGCCGAGCGCCCGCCCTACCGTCCCTCCGACCTTGATATCAACGGCAACGATCTCATATCACTTGGACTTCATGGCTCGGATATAGGTAAGACTATGCGTGCGCTTTTGCTTTCGGTTGCGCGAGGAGAGCTTAAAAACGAGAGACGATATCTGCTCACAGCCGCCGCTGAATATGCAAAGAGGATATTGTAGATTTTAAACATATCTATACCTTTTACCGGTATAAATCATATACTGTTGGCAGACGCTCTTTTGCGTCTGCCATTTTCTTTTAGAGGGGGTATACGATGCGTTCGCGGTCAAAGGAGCCAGAATACGAGATTGAGATAAAAACAGACAAAGAAACTATAACGGTAAAAATAGATATAAATAGAGAAATAAATGTGCAAAAAATGTCAAAATGTAAACTATTATGTTCAAAATTAAAGAAAGAATATGCAAACTGCGAAATAAATACGTCCATATATCATACAAAAAATGGCAATATACTTATTACAAAATCTCATAGCCCCAAGCTGTTTTCAAAGGGTGCGCTCCTCTCTCTTTTGTATGGAGAAGATAGCTTTTACCCAGCGGTTGCACTATGCTACAGCATAAAAGGCGAGAAAATATATATAAGCGCAGAGTCGAAAAGCGATAGTCCTCTCGCTTACGTTCCCGAAATGTGCGCTGCCGTCTTAGCGGCAGAAGAGCCATTCCTTTCTTTAGATAAGCACTTGCGCGTTTACATAGGAGACAGGGTGTTTTTGCTCTCATCATCTGACGGGTATTACTGCATCTCGGAGTCTTGCGCCTCCGATTATACATAAATCCTTATTGGGGCGATGAATGCGTATTCTTTGAAGCGGTACTTGAAATTTCTGATAAAACTATAGAATTTTATTCCGCCTTTTTTATTTTGTTTACTTTGCGGCTATTGACTATTCGCGTGCGATGTGATAAAATATTTATAATACTGAGGGGGTGAGGATATGGCGTTTGACGCTTGTATGATGCGTGCTGTGCTGTGCGAGTTTTCGCGCGAGTTTCCTGAGGCAAAAATTGAGAAAATTCTACAGCCGCAAAGCGACGAGATAGATATGCTTATACATTTTGGCAAATCGTCAAGTCGGCTTGTCTTTAACGTCGGTCCTAACGCACCGCGTCTTCAGCTCTCTTATACACAAAAGGAAAACCCTGTTAAAGCGCCGATGTTCTGTATGCTGCTTCGCAAGCTGTTTGTTGGTGCCAGGATTATATCGGCGGAGCAGATGGGCTTTGACCGCATAGCCGTATTCCGCCTGTCCTGTTATGACGAGATGGGATTTCCCACCGAACGCAAAATTGTGTGTGAAATTATGGGCAAGTATGCTAATTTTATCATTCTTGATAAGGATGATAAGATAGTTTCCGCGCTAAAAATAGTGGATTTTGCCGCCAGCACGGTGCGCCAGGTGCTGCCCGGTCTAAAATATCAGATTCCCTCGCCGCAGGATAAGATAAGCCCGCTTGTTGTAGATCGGGAGCTTTTTTACACTAAGCTTTCAGAGTTTCCGGAGGGACGCACGGCAGAGAAATTTATAACCTCTACCTACTCGGGTATAGCTACTCAGATAGCGCACGAGCTGACATACAGAGCATCGGGAAATATTGACACGCCCCTCTATGAAATTGATAAAAAGCGTTTGGGTGAGGTGTTTTTTGAGTGGCAGAGTTTGCTTATAAATCATGATTACACACCCACCGCCGCTATAAATTCCGACGGCAAGCCGATCGATTACTCATATATGGATATATCCTACCTTGGCGATGGCGTAACCTACCGCAGATACGATACTCTGAGGGAGCTTTTTGACAGCTACTTTGCCGAGCGCGACCGCATAGAGCACGTGGCGCGCAGGGCGAGAGATATAACCACTCTCATAGGCAACGCCGAGGCGCGTATAGAGAAAAAGCTCAACATACAGTCAGAGGCTCTCTCTGACAGCGAGCGCGGAGAGGAGTATAAAAAATATGCTGACCTCATAACCGCAAATCTTTATCGCTTAAAGCGTGGTATGAGCTCGTTTTCCGCCATAGATTACTACGACGAGTCGGCGCCTGAGATAACGGTTCCGCTGGATACGCGTCTTTCCCCATCGCAGAACGCGCAGAAAATGTACAAGCTCTACAATAAGTGCAAAACGGCGAAGGTGGTGCTGAGGGAGCAAATCTCTCTTTGCGAAAAGGAGCTTTTGTACCTTGAGAGTGTGCGCGCGTTTCTTGAGCGGGCAGAGCGCGAGGACGATATAGCCGAAATACGGGACGAGCTCTACCGCGCCGGCTACTCCTCAAAAATGCGTGGCTACACTCCGCCTCGCAGAATAAAAAGCTCGCCTATCAGGCTGACCACATCGGGTGGATTTACGCTCTTGGTCGGAAAAAACAATCTTCAAAACGATACACTCTCGCATAAGAGCGCCGATAAATCCGATATATGGTTTCACGTAAAGGATGCGCCCGGCTCGCACGTAATACTCGTTACCGATGGCAGAGAGCCGGGAGACGCCGACTATACGGAGGCGGCGAGGGTTGCCGCAAAGTACTCCAAGCTTTCGGGTGATAATATAGCGGTAGACTACACCCGTGTCAAGAATTTAAAGAAGCCTGCCGGCTCAAAGCCCGGCTTTGTAACCTATAAAACAAACTACACCGCCTACGTACGCGAGGCGACCGACGAGGAGATTTTGGCATTAAGTTCCCTGTGACTTTGCTAAATTGTAAGGCAAAAATGGTAGATCTTGTAGGACTTCACAAGCACTTTATACTTGAGCATCTCCGTGAGGGAGATGTAGCCGTTGATTTCACTATGGGCAACGGCAACGATACTCTTTTTCTCTCGCGCACGGTAGGCGCAGAGGGCAAAGTATACGCCTTTGATATACAAAAAGAGGCGCTCGTTTCCACCGAAAAGCATCTTTGTGAAAACGGCGCGCCGGAAAACTACACCCTCATATGTGCAAGCCATCATAGGGTAGGCGAGTTTGTAAAGGAGCCTATCAAGGCGGGGATGTTCAATCTCGGATATCTGCCGAGAAGCGGCAAAAAGCTTGTTACAACTATGAGAGAAACCACAATGCCGGCTGTAGAGGCGGCAATAGACCTTCTTTTGCCAGACGGAGTGCTTATAGTAGCGATTTATCCGGGTCACGAGGAGGGGGCTCTTGAGGGAGAGATGCTGCGCGAATATTTTTCGGGACTCTCGCGCTTTAAAATTTGCGCATCGGAGTTCAGAATTTTGAATTCTCCCACATCTCCTTACTTTTTCCTGATCGAAAAAAGTCCGAAATGCAAGATATGATATAAAGAGAGGATAAAATATGAAAACAGCAAAGAAAACTCTTATCCCGATATTTCTTCTGATTACATTGATGCTTACGCTTACGGCACTTTGCGCGTGCGGCGGTGACGGGGAGCCCGATGATCCCGCGTATTATCAGATAGATAAGTTTGAAATAGATAAGAATAACAAGCTTATCGTTATGACGGCGGGCGGCAGAAGAATAAATGCTGGAAATCTGCCGAAAAATCCTTCAAATCTCAAATTTGTAGATGCTTTCGTTGGTGATGACGGATTTATCTGGATTAACGTTTCGGGTTATCTGCACAAGTGTAATATGCCGCAACTGAATAAGGATAATAAGCTCAAATCTGCCAGAGTCAATGGCGAGGGACATCTCGTTTTCACTACCACCTCAGGTGATTTTGACGCAGGGCTTATTTTCCTTCCCACGATGCCGAACGCGCCTCTGACACCCGATGGGGCATCCGAGTATGCGAGCCGCGACACCTCGGAAAGCGATACCGCAACCGTGAAAATCAAGGTTAAGGGCTATGGAGAAATAACTATCCTGGTTGATAAAACAGCCTCTCCCACAGCCGCAGAGAAGTTCCTCTCTCTGGCAAAGGATGAAAAATACGATGGAATCACCTTCTCTATGCTCACACCAGACAAGCTGTTTTACAGCGAAGCTGTGTCAAGCATTCTCACGCCGATAGGCGATAGCGAGCTTGAAGCAAACGAGCTCAAAAACAAAAAGGGATCTGTCGGACTTGTTTTGGATGCTGACGGAAACCTTACCTCAAGTCTTTATTTTTCGACCGCCGATCTTTCTTCCGATTACGATGAATTTGGTGTGGTTTTCGGATATGTAACCGCCGGCTTGAATATAGTAGAAGCGATAAACGAGCTTACAGCACCGTATTCAAATCCTCTATTCGACTATGAGATAGACGATGAGGAAAGACGCGCAAAAATCGAAACAGTAACAGTTATATCCGAGAGCAGTAACGGCACAGGATCGGGTGAGGGTACAGGCTCGAGTGGCGACAATACCACTTCGAGTGACGGAGACAGGGGATCGATGGACGATAACGGCTGGACTTGATTTGTAGCTTGGCATTATTACATATAAACAAGCGCTGGCCGGAATATCGATTGCGTAATTAACCGTAAATACCGCATACAATTAAAAAAGATATAAATGCAAAAACAGCCATAAATGCAACTAAATGTTTACATTTATGGCTGTTTTTTCGTTTTAATCGTACCAATCGTTAAGTCTTAACCACGAGAAAAAATGCTCTGACCAATTCTGCGAATAGGGGTCATTGAGCTTTTCTTTTGTGGCAAGACTTACACCGTGGTTACCCTTTGGATATATATGAAGCTCGACGGGTACGCCTAATTCATTAAGCCTTGCCGCATAGCGGAACGTTCCCTTGACGCTTACACAGGCGTCGGTCTGCGCATGCCACATAAAAGCTCGCGGTGTGCTCTCATCCGCCAAATAATAGGGCGTTACGTCTTTGTTATTTTTGTCCTCACCCAACAGATTTTCGAATGACAGAGCGTGTCCCTCTATGTCCAGAATGGGATAGCACAGCGCCTGCGCTGTGGGCATATAGTCAAGCTCGTCAACAGCATCCTTGCCTTCACCGTCGAGCTTGCCCTTGTATGTGCATAGAAGTGCCGCCAGGTGTCCGCCTGCAGACGAGCCTATAACGGCTATTTTGTCAGGGGCTATTCCAAACTCCTTTGCGTTTGCCCTTACGTATCTGACCGCGCGTCTTGCATCAAGCAGGGGATAAGGAAAACGCGTCGGCTTGACTCTGTAATCAACATTGAATGAGTCAATACCCATCTTTGAGAATACTCCGCGTAGTTTACACCCTATTGCGGAGCGCGGCACTGATAAGTCCCGCCCGTAAAGGCTATGATGCAGCCTGGGGATTTCTTGTTTTTCGCGGGGAAATATTCAATAGTCGGAATCTCGTAGCCATCCCGGTGACCCGGAGCCTTTCCGTTTCAAAGCGGTACCTTAAATTTCTGCATTGTTTTCACCGCTTCCTCTCCGTGCTGTCATAAAGCAGAACACGATGTGGGAAATAATCATTGTGGCGAGCAAAAACAGATACGTTCCCATAATATCTATAACGTCATACGCGGTGTATGAGCCCGCCGCCTCTATAAAATACGAAACCGTGTTAATAATTTCGAGTATCACATTGTACGCAAGCTCGCCAAGCGAGATAACGAGGATACCGAAGATCAGGGGTTTTGAAAAATCAAAGGCAAATTTTATACCAAAGCGTTTGGGCGATGAGCTTTCCGACATATCGTCGCCGTCATGCCCATCAAATGCGCCGCCCTTTGTTTTCTTTGCTGTTATAAAAGCTGCAACGAGGAACAAAAGTAAAGTATGACACCACTGAAGTATAATTCCGCACGCGCTGAAGAGCATAGATATTACTATACCCTCTATCGAATCAAATCCGAGCGAAAGCGCGTAAAGATAACAATAGGGCAGAGAATATACCAGGATTGGAAGCGAAAGAAATATAGCATTGACTAAAGCGCGCCTTTTGCCGCACTGTTCGGCGAAGGACAGCAAAATTGCCGCAGCGCTCGCCGGTATAAAGAACTCAAACAGCCGCTCTAAGACTCCGCGTATAATGAGATACGGAGTTTTAAATGATATCTCAACGAACTCATTGCACTCGGGAACATAGTTCGGCAGATAGAATATTAAAAACAAAACGAAATAAAGCAGTGAGTAGAGAAGAGCCGCTTTCTTAACTGTTTTTTTGTTATCCACATTATCCTCCGTATGTAGCGTTTTGGTAAAATTATTAAGCCGATATTAGGCTTCGATGAATGCGTCATGTGTGGCGAAAATATCCGCACTGTTTATATATTATATTTTTATTCTTTGCGGCAGATTTCGTTTACCAGAGCGCCTCCGAGAATCAGAGCGCCTCCGACAATCTGCCATGGTGTGATAAGCTCACCGAGGAGAGTTACCGATACTATCACAGCGACGAGCGGATCTATGTAGCTGAGTATAGCCGATTCCTGTCCGGGCATTTTTGTAAGAGAGGAAAAATATACGCAGTAGGCAATACCCGTGTGTAAAATTCCCACCGTTATGAGCAAAATAATGCCCTCGGTGGAAAGGATCGTTGCTTTTATGCCGCCGCTTAGTAAAACGTATGGCAAAAGCACTGCCACAGCCGAGACAAACTGCAAAAATGTTCTGTGAATTCCTACGACGCCGCGTATAAGCTTATTAAGTATAATAACAGCCGCGTACAGAACCGCCGCGAGAAGACCGAATATAATTCCAAGCGCGTGTCCCTCGCCCGTTATCTCTCCTACACCGACAACCATCACCAGACCGACAAATGATACAAGAGAGCATATCCACCCGAGCTTGCCAAGCCTTTCTTTAAACAGCAAAGGGCAAACAACCGTAACTATTACAGGCGCGAAATAGTAGCTGAGAGTCGCGACCGATACGGTTGTGTTTTTATACGCCTCGAACAGAAATATCCAGTTAAAGGCCATAGCCATGCCCGAAACGATTAGGAGCACAAGCTCCTTTTTCATTTTGCGAAACGGGATTTTTTGCCGTGTTAACAGTAAATATGCCCCTATAAGCGCGACAGCCATAACGGCACGCCACAGAGCAATTTCCGCAGAGGAGAGCGCAACACCCTTTACAAAAGCACCGATAGTACCGAAAACCACCATCGACGCTATAAAAGAAATCTTAGCTGTAGCATTTCCCCTCATAACCCGACTCCTATTTTAAATAAAATACATATAAATTAAGCATATCACAAAAGAGCCGAAAAGTCAATACTGAAAGCTGATATGCGTTATATATCAGAAAGCTGATATGCGTTATATATCATTAAAGGTTAAGCTGTTGCTTATAAAGCTGTCGACCTTGGATGCCGACTAAAGCACTGGATTTATTATAGCGTTATGCGAGCCTGATAGGCGGGACTTGATTTTTTTATCGGTTTGTGATATAATCTTAGCATACCTCATAAAAATGCGGAAAATGACTTTTGAAAGGTATAGCTATGGAAAAGAAAAGCATTAAGGAAGCGCTCAGAGCGCTAAAATTCCTTCTGATATCTATCAGCGCGGGTATCGTACAGACCGTGTCCTTTACACTTTTTAACGAGGTGCTTAAGCTTAATTATTGGGTCGGTTATCTTACAGCGCTCCTGCTCTCCGTTTTGTGGAATTTTACAATAAACAGAAAATACACCTTTAAATCCTCAGCAAATATCAAAATTTCGATGCTTCTCGTTCTCGCCTTTTACGCGGTGTTTACGCCGGTGTCGACGGTTCTTGGCGCATGGGCAGAGGGTGCGGGTGTCAACGAGTATATAGTCCTCGTTCTATCTATGCTTGCGAACTTCGTTCTCGAATTCCTTTACAGCCGCTACGTTGTATACCGTAACAGCTGTGATACGGCAGAGGTAAAGCCGAAGGATAAAAAATAAAATTAAACGAAAAACGCCTGTGCGTTGCTATACTCTCCGTTAGCATTCGCATACACAGGCGTTTTTCTTTATGTTTCTTAAAAAAGTATTTTACTCTGTTCAATGCGTTATACTTACACTGATGTTGAGTATATCAAGCTCACTACCTAATGCATTATATTACGTTCTTCAGAGCGTGTCAACGTGCAAAATGGATTTTAGAGCTATTCTCCGAGTATTCTGAGCGCATTATTGCGGCAAATATTTTCGTACACTCCTGCCGAAATCATACTGCTTTTATACACCTCGTCAACGAAAGCGCTGATAGAGAGGGCAGTTTGATTTTGCGGACCGCTGTAGCTTGTGTCGGTGGCAAAAACTATTTGCTCGGAAAATTCCGTAAAGAATTTATATGTATATTCCGGGTCGCGTGTAATAGCGCAAAGCCCGCTCGCCGCTGAAATGTCGCATATGAGGTTCGGATACTTTCGCATAAGCCTTACAAGAGCGCCCTCGGGAACGATAGGCGTGTTGTTGTTTTTGTGCTTCGTCTCCTCATTTATATCGCTGCTGATTTCCGACAGAAAGGCGGTTGCGTGTCCGATGAGAGTGAGCTTTGGAAACTCTTCCAGAACCCTCTCAAGTCTCGGCATTCCAACGTCGTCTGCGAGTCCCCAGCGAGTGCCGTATTTACCGAAATGCACCGTGACGGGGAAGCGCTTTTTCTCACAATGGGAGAGAAGGCCCAACATCCTTGGGTCATCAATATACATACTCGCCTGAAGCTCACCCGCGCCTCTTGCTCCTCTCTCGCGGAAGAAGTCAATATAGTATGAGTAATTCGGCACGGCATCGAGTCTGTTCCAAGCCATTCTGGGGTCTAGATTGCAGAACCACCAGGGGAAAATGTCGGAGTTTTGCTTGTGTATCATCTCCGCATCCCTTGATGTAATGGGGTCGTGCATATGCTCGGGCGCTCCGCAGGACATAAGTAGGGCGCAGTCCACATCCGTCAGCTTAAATCCCTCTCTGACCTCCTCGGGGGTAGGCCACGTGCCACCTCTGAGCCTTTCGGGTCCGCCCGAAAAATGTGAGTGCACGTGCATATCTATCTTTTTGAAATCCTTTGTCACGGCGACATCTCCTTATATCTCAAACACGTCTCTGTCATTTACAAAAACAACGTTCGGCATAATCTTTTTGCATTCCTTAAGCATGCCCTCAAAGTCACCGAGAATAGCTCTTCCGTGGTGAAAAAAGTAGAGCGTGTCCTTAACCTTGCCCTTGAGGCGCTCACACACCTCGAGCGGCTTGTGATGACCCGATTCCATAAGCATAACGTCGCAGCCCCCCTCAAGAAAGCTCTCAATTTCATCAAGTGACTTAAGGTCACCGCTGTGTATAATGCGCTTTCCTTCCGCCTCGATAAGAAATGAGAAGGAAATATAATCACCGTCGCTGACGGGTATATGCATATTATGCAGCGCCGTTACCTTGACCTCGCCGTTATCGAGGATTACACCGTCGGTAATCTTTTTATACGTAACGGGCAGAGTGCGACCCACCGTCATATCAAGTGCGGCACGAAGCGGCTCTTCACGCGACATATAGAGCGTCATATCTCCGTATTTCGGCGTCAAGCCATAGCGACAGTGGAGCTTGTGTATTGTCCAGAACAGGTGGGGAAGTCCACCGAGATGGTCAACGTGCGTATGGGAGATGAAAACGTCCGCCACAGAAAAAAGGTCAACTCCCATAGTGTATGCCGTATGGGCGCAGCCCTCGCCTGCGTCAAACCAGTACAACCTGCCGCCTACCTCGTAGGCAAGTGACGTGTGATGCCTTCCCGGCATCGGCTCGGTTCCCGAGCAGCTTCCAAAAATATAAAGCTTCATATTACCCCCATTCAGTTAATCGGCTTTTTGATAAAATTAAATCATTGAGCCGTTTTTTGACTATAATAGTTTACTTAAATTATACATTGATTTTACGGCATTGTCAACTGAACAAAGAGTTTTTTCAAGAAAATGTGCTAAAAATAAAGATTTCCGCAAAGAATATGCTAACTCAAAAAGCGGAGCGCTTATCTCCCAATCCGTTTACTAAAAAGTAAGGACCCAAGTAACCGAGCGGTGAGTTGGGTCCTTTTGCGTTACTTATTCACTATTCACTATTACTTATTACCTCCAAATCCCCGAGGTTTTTAGTGAAAAGTGAAGAGTGAAAAGTGAAAAGTGAAGAGTGAAAAGTGAAGAGTGAAAAGTGAAGAGTGAAGAGTGAAAAAGTAATCCCCGGGGGACAAGTCCTCGGGGATTTGTGTTGTACAGCCAATTTAGATGCCACCGCGAAAAAGCCAATAAAATCAAGGGTTTAGGGGAGTTGAGGGGGATTTTAAGTGTTGACAAAATAGATGCCGATTAAAAATCCTTTACGTTTTCTCTTATAAACTTTTTCAAATAAGTTTCCAACGGCTCTAT
>JAEIGA010010442.1_pt1 | contig 14075 bp, 17 predicted proteins | sample 9270691 | NCBI WGS metagenome assembly JAEIGA01 (sample SAMN17057246, study PRJNA624740) | gut metagenome | biome: biome; isolation source: fecal sample | host: Bos grunniens | place: China: Xizang | collected 2019 | reverse complement strand
CCTGTACGTAGGGGGGACTACCTCCTGCACATTTAAATCTGGCATTGTTCCACAACATCCCGTGGAACATTAACTAGGCTAATAGAACATAAGTTCATATGCACATAGTTAACCCCACCTAACAAGTGTTAAGTGGGGTTAATGTGGTGATGAATGATTGAGTTGTCCGGTGGACTACTTAAGTATATCACCTCTGAAGACCATTTGACCAGTTAAGATAATGGGACATTATTTCACCAACTTCATTGGTGGAGTAGAACACTTTATTATTGGCAAAGAAAAACAATATCTTCTTACCGGCCTTGGTAACGGGTTTAGTAAGTCGGCCCATGTAGTTGTTCCTCTGATCAGCTTCAGTGGTGAATATAATATCCTGATCATCATACTTAATTGGTGTTGTCTTCTTATGTATGAATGTAAAGGCCTCATTCTTTCTTATGACAATATCGGCCTGTAAGATATGTTCCTCAAACTTGATGAAATAACTAAACCTTATCTCGGCTTGTGTATAGCTGCTCTGTAAATGCGGATATATGTCTATCTCCCATGCACCATTTGTGATCATTTTGAGTTTAGGGTTATCAAATGCGAAATATACATCTGAGGCCTTATTCTTACTTGGTGAATCAGCATATTCAACTGCAACGGTCAAACCGCTTTCACCATACTTATATATGTCTATGTCACCCTGTTTCATTTGTCTGACATGCTTTAAGCCCATCTCATCAAAGTAAGGACAAAACTGTGAAACCGTATTAGCTGCCATGAATATTTCAACATCATCACGGCCACGGACAATTGTACTGATCGTGTTCATGAACAGTATAAACTCATCAGGCAGATATACACCACGGGTCATGAACTCATCAAAAAATATGGTCTTCACAAACGGGTATGAGTTACCCTTTTCGTGCTCCATGTCAGATAACGCAAACGCAAATGCGAACGGGTCCGGTGCCGGAATGTATTTTTGAAGTTCTTTATCATAATTGGCTAAAAACCATTTACCGGCATTATAGATAACCGTTTCATACTTACCTTCCGTTAATTCCTTGATGTGGTTATGGCCTTCTCCGTCACAAACAAGGTTGTCAAAATATGCTTGGGCTCGTTTACCTCTAAAATCTTCCTTCCATCTTCTTAATATTGCCATCTGGCTGCCGTTCTTCAGATGCTTTTTAAAGCCATGTAAAAGCATCTGAAATGTCTTACCATTACTTCGTTCGCCAAATACGATCTTATATCTGGCATTAGTCTTTAACAGCTTCATAATGCTGTAATAAATCTGTTTTGTCTGTTTCATTTTGTAAAATACATTCCTTTCAAAAAGTTCATATATTCCATGCTTATGTCAAATTCATATACAGCCGCTTCAAGATAAACGCCTGACATGGCCGTATATTCATATGATACGCCCTTATAGTCGGTTACTGTACCCGTATAATCTCTGTCTATGTAATAATGTGTAAGTTTGCCGGTGTTCTCAGCCGGTATCACAAGACCTTCATTAAAAGCACTGAAACACTGTTCGATCGTGTACTTATCCAGAAGGTACGGCACCGCTGTTTTTTTATTTACACCTGATACGGTAATAGAGAGATTGTCACCTTCCTGCACCATGTACCGCTTGGCACCCAATGTCTTAAAGCGGTCATAATGTCCTTCATAATCCCAAACACCAAGCGGCTTGGTTTCGCCTTTTATGGTCTTGGGTAACAATATTGAATAGTCCAATTTATGGTACTGACACATTGCCTTTAACTTGATCTCGCATATGCGGTTATATTCATCAATGTATCTTTGATGTTCTTTGATATTCAAACACTTAATGCTGTCCGTATCCGAGTATATGTAATCTTTGCCAAATTCAATAATGCCGGTCCATAAATTACGCCTTGCATATGCAGTACACCATACACCCCAAGCATAAAAATTAAAACGACGGCGGCTGTTATTATATTTTTCCAATTCCTTATCGGCTTTACACTTGGTTATGCCCCATTCAAGATCATCATTATATGTGATGGTATCTCTTATTATGTCTGTTACCATCATGCCGTATATCGCATTTAAAAGGCCCTTAGAGTTAAGATATTCCTGTTCTTTACTCTTAACGCCTTTTAGTGTTGTCTTATCCTGATACAGCTTTATGATGCTTGTTATGATCTCTTTAGGGAGATATCCTTTTTTATATATCCTGAAGTTATATATGCGGCACTGATCGAACTTATATATCTTTCTGATTATATTAAAATCAACCTCAGTAACTGTGGTTCCTAACAGATCAGCTTTATAGACACGGCCGTTATTAACTACTTCTCCTATCTTCTCATAACATTTAGAAACAGATATGTAATTTTCAAAAGGATATATTGCCTTTATTGATTCAAACTCAACATCAAAAAGGCAACAATAATGTTTTAAATAGTGTTCTAATTCTTCTTTAGAATGTATCTTAACTTCCGTTGATGTGCCCATGGGGTATCGTTCAGACAAAAGGCAATACGGATAACTGGATGTAAAATCAATACTGTCGGCATCAAGTACGGTCTGTCCGGAATATTCAAATGCTGCATGAGTAAACCCACCTTGAAAAGCTCGGTGCAGCTGATCATATTCATCAATCGAATTGATCTTCATGCATTCCATCATTTTGTGGTATTTCTGGTATTGGTATTTCTGATATTTCACGCCGCCTTTATAAAGGCAGTTATAACGCACATAACGCCTGCAATATCCTGTGGCCGTGTATGGAATACGCCATATGTATTTTTCTTTTTCTATTTGTTCCTGAATGTATGCTGAAACTACGAGCACATCATTGATGCAGTATTGCATCTCTTTGTCAGTTAACGGGGTTAAAGGCGTGCGGACCTGTTTATAGTCCAAGTCACCTACCATCTTAGACACTTTATACTTAAGTAGTTGATCACCTAATTTAGCAAGTGAATAATTTGTCAGAAGATAAGAACATCTGAATTCTATGCCGTTATCCGTAATGGCATAAATTGGTTTACGGGTATCTATTGCGAACACCTTTGACCATTTGAATAATTTTCTGATGTACTGGAACTCAAACGCAAGATTATGGATATATATTATTATCCTTTTATTTTTCTTTATATCCAGTATCTTTATTATCTTATCAATGCAGTATAAAAACTCCGACCATGTGCGGCCAATGATAACACGGCCGTTAATAGCCAGCTGCCAAATATACATGATGGACCTTTTATGTTGTCCATCACCTGAAAACGGTTCAATGAAATTTGAAGTTTCAATATCAAAAGCAAATACTATCTGATAGTATTCTATCTTGTTATAATTTGTACTTGTGCCGTTCTCCGTTGCTTCGTTTAATATGTCTTCAAGTTCATTTACTGTATAGTATGTATCCTCGATAATCTTAAACATTAGAATTCAAAAAAATCTCTACCTTCTGTTGCTCTTTGCCATTCAGCCTCACGGGCTTCGTATTGTTCCTGATCAAACTTTATGGCGGCCTCCAATGCATCATCCTGACTTCCGTTATTGGCCATGATATTACCTATTAATGACAATATTCCTTCTGAACCTTCATATGCTGACCATTTATTAACCTTGTTATATTCAAGGAATTTTCTATATGCTTCAAAAGCATTTTTCATACGGTCTTCATATGATGCATAAACGGCTTCACGCTGTTTGCCCTTCTTACCTTTTGCAGCCTGTTCACGGGTCTTTCCAAATAATCGTTCTTCTGATCTTCTTCTTACTTCTGATGCACCCTTAACGGTGGAAGTAGTCATATTCCAGAATGTCCTGATCTCTTTTAACTGCTTCAACATCTTTTGTCTGTTGCCGCCTGTCTTCTTAACACCCCACTTGAATTTTTTACGGCCGTATTGGGTAACTTCATTCAAAGCATATGGAGCAATGGCACCGGAACCGGCTTTCGGTAAATATCCTTTTTCTTTATCATAAACGGCTTGTTTTCTAAGCCTTGTTAATCTCTTGTTTGCTGCCAATGATGCAGTACGCAAAGCACGGGATAATTCACGGGTATCTAATTTATTTATGGTCTGATAGTCCAGATTCAATATCTGGTCCACTGTCATGCCTGAAACAAAAAACGGCTTACTGCTTGCCATGATCTTGTACCCCCTTTAGAATAAAGGCCGCCTGTTATAGCGGCCTTCTTTAATCTTAAGATCTTGATACTTACTTTGCAAGTAAAGATTCTGTCTGCTTCAAGATCACTTCCATGTTTTCATTGGATACCGGAAACCAGACACGGTTGTAATACTTGTCGCCCACCTTCTCAGAAGGGAAATTAAGCATATAGCATGTATCGCCCTTCTTGTACTTTGTACCATCCTTGGTAACTGTAATCTCCTTCAGCATGCAAGACTTGATCTCAATGCCGTTTACCAGAATGTCGATCATAACTATTCTTTCATTCTTTGTTGTTCTGGCAGCTGTGACAGTAATGTCATAATTAACTTTCTCTCTTGCTGCATCCTCGGTCTTCTTTTCCTTGTTTGTGCCAAACATACGGACACCTCCTAAAATAATTATTTATCTTCAGAACTTGCGTTCGGAAAATCTAAATCTTCTACATCATCCGGCTTTGCGAATGTGTGATGTTCTGTAACTTCGATCTTAACGGCATGATTACCTTTGTATTCTTCATCCCACCATTTACAAACACATATCGGTTCTTTACTATTTGCTGGGCAAAACTCACAACATTCTGTTGGACAAATAGTTTTGTCCGGAGGTATACCGAAAACTGCCTGATACATTTCTGCGTTAGTCATTTTTATGCTCCTTAACTTTAGACTCAAAATAATCAATTAAAGTTCTTATTGCGTCATATTCTATTGAAGGTAAACCAGAATAAGCTTCTGTTCTCATTTTCTCAAACGCTTTAAAAAACTATGTCTTAAAGCTTGTCTTTCAGCATGTGTTGTCATATCTCCAATACAACCTCCTGCAGTTTCTTTGTAAGTTCCGAGAAGTTATAACGGCCTTCAACCTTACCATTAATGTAAAGGTCAAACCAGAACTCACCCGTGTTAAGATCGTGCCATTTGGTAATTGAAATGATCGGTGATGTACCGCCAACAAATCTTAAATCAGCCATGTTAGTCTTTCTCCTTTCTTTTGTATCCGTAAATTCAAAATATCATAGTTAAATAGAGTTAGTCAAATAGTAAAATAAGTAAACCCCCGTTAACAAATGTTAACGAGGGCTTATCAAGGATACAAGACCGAATGAACCCAAAAGCCTAAAATACGGAGAAAGGACTATTTTTTAATCAGTCCGGCCACGATCATATTAACACGCTTTTGCACTTCTGAAAAGATATTACCATATCCCAAGGCATTAACCTTATGCTTACGGTCCAAGCCGTTACCATATTTACCTTCGTAACAATCCCATGCAATGTCGGTAAATATTTCATCCCATGTCTTATTATTTCCGTTATTTTCCGTTTCCTTCCCATTACTTCCCGAAACTTCCCAACCGTCATAACGGGGCCTGCCGACACCGGCGATCTTTTCATCATCATAAGAATAAAACTTCTTAGCCACCATACCGCCGTTGGTATTACCCTCAACAACTTCCAAACCCTTTTCATTCCAACCGGTAATAATGCCCGTGTGATAAATGGCCTTATTAGACTTCCAAAAGAAAATCTGATCTCCACGCTCAAAGTCTTTGGGGTTGGTATACCAAGCATTATTGGCTTTGAAATATCCGGCTGCCTGAGTACAGCCGGCAGCTGCATTAGACCCGTCTTGTGGTTCATACATCATGTAAAGACCGGTCCATTTTGCTGTGTCCGGTTCATCAAAAAACTTAGGGTCTACACAACCACCGATCAGAACGCAAGCATTTACAAATATGCTGCATGAATCAGCATAACCGTTCTTTTCAGTGTTGAAATAGTGCACTGAATCAAGCATTGCCGAATATTCATTTGTCTTGCCGCAAGCACATCCCACTTGTGCCAATGCATAATCAACGGCACCTTTAGCGTAACAACTGCCCATATTAACCGCCTTTCTTTATTGTATCCAATGAATCACAAAGCTTATTGACGGCCTCAGTACATGCCCTGATGGCCTCTCTGTTTTCAGTGTTTGCCTTGTCATACATTTCAAACATTTTATCCGTGTTCTTCTGCTGGTTATCGAGCATGTACTTACAACCGAAAAACAATATCAAACAACATACCACCGGAAACCCCAGTGTGCCGATCAGCTGGCCAATGCCTGTCATGTCCATATCTTGTTACCTCCAATTAACCCAAATTCTCATTTTGCCGAATTAGTCTTTTCTTTGATAAAAACAAGCAACGCAATGACATAATAAAACATTTCCGTTTTCATCTTTATAAGGGCATTTTTCACAGTCCATACATTCACATCCTTAACTTATCGCCTTGCCTATTGTTAATAAGAATTTAACTATCGTGTCGCCATTAGTGTCGCACCAAATATTGTTTTCGTTTAGTAAGGCTTGTATGGTGATACTGTCTAACTGCACTTTTTTTGGTATTGCAAGCTCACATAAAAACTGAACAGGTGTATCGCCACTATACTGATTAGCAAGCCAAGTCTTTAAAGCTGTTTCGTCAGCCATTTGACTATTAACATCTAATAACATTAAATAACTACTTACGAAACGGTAATAACCCCACGGGCTTGTATTAGAGTCAATCTCAATAAAATGAGAAGATAACGGCAGAGCGTTATAAGTAAGAGTATTATTGAACCTAAATCTTCTATTGGTCGCCGTACCCGTTAAACTTATACTTTCTGTTCCATCTAATGTCAGTATTTCGTGTGTAATCTCCAACACACCCGTATTTACATTCAGCGTGCCTTTTGCTACTGTCTGACCGAATGGAATGTTATAAACTGTCGGGTTGCTTGTGTCCGCACCGCTATGACTTAAGTTAAGGCTTGTATATGTCGTTATCGGTATTGGAGATTGTGGTGTTGGTGTACCGCTTGCCTGTTGATACTGAATATCACATACAACCTCAACAAGGTTTTCGGTCATATCCGTTTCAAATGTCGCAATGCTACCGCTTGCCGTGCCTACTGTCGGCAAGGCTTTAATCTGATTGTCAAGAACTGTCGTGTGGAAATATGCCATATTAGTTACCTCGCTTTCGCATACCGTCTTTCACGGTGTTCAATGTGGCATACTTTACAAAGCCACAATTTGCAAGTCTTGTCGGTGTAAGGACAAATACCTTTGAAATGCTCTTTATCCTTAAAGTATTTTTCACTTGCGAATAACATTAACTAACCCTCACTTTCACGGTAATGTCGCTTGCTTGGGCAAGGAATGTAAGAGTTATGCTACCCGTAGCAACGACAGCGTTTGTCGGCTGTATACCGAAAACGTCTGTGTATATGTCTATCGTGCTTGTGGCTTCAATTACATCATCACTTATGGTAATAGATGTATTACCGGCTGTAAGTGTATCTGTAAGTTCAGTAAACCCGATAAACCCACAATCATTATTGAAGTCTGACAGATTAGTCGGAATATCAGCACTTGTAATAAAACCTGAATCATTATCCAATTCACTTGTGGCAGTCGGTATGGTTGGCTTATTGATAAGATCATCATAATCGCCAGAGATTGCCACCGGTGCAAGATCAGAAGATGTAAGATAACCACTATCATTAAACAATTGACTTGTTAATGTAGGCACACTTGCATTGGTTATAAAACCGCTGTCATTGGTTAAATCACTTGTTAATGTCGGTATGGTTGGCTTGTTGGTAAGATCATCATAATCACCTGAGATTGCCACCGGTGCAAGATCAGAAGATATTAAAAAACCGCTGTCGTTTGTAAGGTCAGATGTTTTAGTAGGCACATCGGCAGAAGTAATAAAACCTACATCATTATTAAGTTCTGATAACTCAGTAGGAATGACAATGCCCAGATCAGACAATGATTTATCACCTGACAATTCAACACCGTTGATCACCGGCTTATTGATAAGTTCATCATAATCATTGGTGCCGTAAAAGATACCGCCTGTCAGATCACCGTTTAAACGCCTTCTCGGAGTAAGTTCACCATTCAGCATTGAAATTTACCTCCTCAGCTATTGTAAATTTACGAGGCGGAATCACTGTATATACACCGCCCTGAGAGTTAATGAGCTGCACATCAAACACAAGATCAGTATACCTTAGTGTTGCAGTATCAGAAGGTTCAATGATTATCACATTACTTGAAAATGTCTTCTGGAAGATAATGTCTTCTGTTACAGTATTCCTTTTTACTGTCAGCTGCACAAGATCATTGGAGTAATCATAAGTCATGCCTTCATCAGTGATCGACAATTCAATTGTGGCAGAATCACCACGGGTTAAAATAATGTTATTGTTTTCATCAATGTGTAACATGTTTTTACCTCCTTAACCGGCAACGCAGAATATGTAACTGAATGTATCAAAACCACTGCCAAATTGTTTTATCTGTATGATGTCGCCGGCTTCACACTTAAAAACACCGTCACGCAGATATAAGTTATAACTGTTTTGCTGTCGTGAAATAACCGCATCATTATCTCTTATGGAATTCTTAAAGCTCGTTAAAACATCAACATGACAATTTAATTCATATAAGTGATTTTTGCAGATAATGTTATTGATGTAATAATAACGGCCAAATTCCGGAATGTAACAATAATTACATTCTTTTAACTGTGTTGCCGTAAGGTTTTCAATCTTAAATACCGGATTGATTATTGAACAGTCTTCACGCAATGTACCGGTAATGTCAGCATTATGATAAAGGTTCTTATCCATAACATTTTTATCTGACAGATTTGTATATAATGATATGTTCATAAAATAACACCCTCCTTTAATAATGCCTCAATTTCCTTTAATTCGTCAGAAGTGCATGCAACATCATGTAAATGTATGTAATCAACCATTGTAAACCCTGAACAGTTAGCAAGGCTCATTGTAATGTTGCTGCACTGGCCTACATAGTTTTGTATGTTGGCCGGCACTGATACATCAGGCCTTGAAATTACCACAAACGGATGCTGAACCGATAATATACCGGCACTGCCTCCCAGATTGCCGCTTCTCTGTATTGCCGGCTTGGCGTTTAATGCCGTGTTCGCTGCACTGTTAAGAAGACCCGAAACACCCATTGCGGTCAAAGGTGCCGTACCCGTTGCTGCACCGGCAATGGCACCGGCACCCGAAATAATGGCAGATACCGCATTTTGTATCGCACCTGAGAAATTATTTGCAGTTAACGGAATGTTGCTTATGCAGCTGCCGTTAAATGAATACATAACGCCACGGCCCGAAACGGAGATAAACGCAGCACACGCACCTGACAGGCAATCAACATTATATTCAACGCTTATGGTATGCCCCATTACATCATCAGGGTCTAACGGCCTGAACCCGATATAAGGCAGATATATGTTTATCTTGGTATAGTCATAATCAAGGAATGAACCAACATATTTATCAATGTCAACACTGCCACAATCAACATTAACATACTGGCTTGTCATGTAATTCATGTTAACGCCTGAATCGATCTGACCGAACATTACATTTTTTGAACCACCAACAGAAGGAGAAACCGGTACAATAGCAAGACCAATAATACTTTCCATTGGGTCAGTAAATAACTTTTTATATGTATTAAGATCAAAAGCATTAGACCACATAAATTGAGCCAAGTCTTTAAGCTGTGATTTGGTCGGTGAATACATGGTGACAAATCCAAGATCAGCTGCATCAATGTCAGGTAGTGCAGGAACTTCAGTTCCTGTATCTGATGTAAGATCAAATTTTCCATCACCGCCGCCCATGCCGGATACACCATCATAAGCATATGGGTTTTGCGTATCCTGTTCAGTAATGCCTGAATTTGTTGTAGAAAACTCAATCCCGTCACGGGTAAATACTCGCTTAAGTCTAAGCTCGTTTTGAAAATTCATTGTCGAAACAGATACAGAAACATAAGTAAATGATGTCAAATCCTCATTAGCACTTGCATATATTTTAAACTGAATTGACTGTTCATCTAAAGTAACATCTTTTCTTATGCCATCAGGTGTAAACATATTATCAGGCCAAACAACATAATTTATGTTTACAACCCTTGCACCACTGTTGATGCTCATTGAAGTATCTGAGCTGTTACCATCACCACAACATAAGTTTTTATAAGAACTTAATGAACCTGCATCATTAATATCACCTATTACGGCGGCTCCATAACTTAAAGTAAGTTCAAATTCGTTAAGTGTTTTTACTGAAGTTACAGCCCTGTTAATGTTAATGAATGTATGCTGAAAACCTGTTAAACCCGCCAATGTAAAAACACTTTCAGGTATAGCCCCGTCAGTATTCCTGTGTCCGTAAAAATTAAGATTGCGGGCAAACAAGGGCTTGTCATTCTGACCAGGCAATACGGGCTTTATCATGCTGTTACAATATGCCAACAGATCAGTCACTTCAACACCTGTCGAAGATAAAATATTCTGGTTAAAAGCTGAATTACCGTATTTTTCACGATAATATCTGATCACATTGCTGTCCTCATGTATCTGAATGTTAATCTGATTGTTGACAACACCGAAATAAGCATATGCCGGTATAGATACAATACCCATTTGTTACCCTCCTTAAAATTACTATAAGGCGGTTAGAATTAACTAACCGCCCGAACTAACTTTAATCACTGAACAAAGAAAACAACGGCATTTTCATTAAGATCGTTGAAGTATCCGCAATCAACCTTGTAGAAGTAATTTGTAAATTCTGCCTTTGGATTGTAGTTACTCGTAACTCTGCGATCAAGATTGGTAATGCCGGCAGCATCATGATCAAATGCAACACCAAGTACGCCTGACATTGTTATCTCCTTGGTCGTATTGTTGCCCAAGTCGATCTCAGCATGAACAGTGGAAATTGATGTGAAATCATATGTCAGGCCGCTGCCCTGCCAGTATGGTACATCCTCGGCCATTGGTAACTGAACCAATGTGTTGTGGAATGTATCAGACTGAAGATATACATCAGATGCAGCCTTGAAATCAGACAGCAAGATCAAGTGCTGTTTGTCTGAAGGTGTGAACCTCGGAAGACCACCAACATTGAAAAGTGAACTGATCTTCTTAAGTCTTGCCATTACCTTTGAGATAACCAGTGTCGCAAATCTGATGAACTCAGCACTGTAAAGGCAGTCAGCAGCAGTTAAAGCCGGTGAAGGGTTGAACTGGTCATTGTAGAGCTTCAAAAGGTTAATGGCCTTAACGCCTGTCGAACCGGAATAATCATCATCAGATACAGAAGGAAATTCAGCCTCAACGGTCTGAATGATCAGATTGTTGATAGTTCTCTGTGCCAGACCTTCCTGTTTTACTGTCAATGACTTATCAACATCATCAGTAAGCATTGATACAAATGCATTAAGCTGTGTTGCCGAATCGAACGCACTCTTTGCCTGTCTGTCAGCAATGGAAAGATCAACCTCAAATGTTGTTCTCTTATCAAAGAACTTTGCAGCAACTTCAGGGCGTGTGAATACATTAGGGTCATATGAAGCACCATCAGTGAGCTTCCAATCCTCTGTTTCTACAGCTTCCGGAAGTTTAAGGCCGTATACCTTTTCCATTACTGCACCATACTCCCATGAGTCACGATAAAGTGATGCCATTGCACCGTAATACTTACGGTCAACAAACATAACACGGCCAATGTGGTCAACAAGGGTCTTTACATAATGATCATAACTGACATTATCAAAAATCGCCTTGCCCATGTCAACAATATTGGACAAATCCTCATTAACTACTGCACCTTCACCCAAGATTTCAGTAGTAATGCAGTTCATTAGTGTAGCTACCTGTTTAATATCCATAAACTTGTAACTCCTTTCTTGAGTAATTTAATATATTGATAAAGCGATAATATCGCATATATCCTTACAAACCTGATCTATAAAAGACCATTTCCAGAACTCAACTTCACCTTCCATGAGCTGCACGGTACTTGTTACACCAATATTACCGTGTTTACGGTGTTCACTGTCATGTGTGCCATTGTCGGTAATGGTTGAATTGTCGGTAGTATTGCCACTACTGGTTGTTGTTGAATTGGCACTTGTGTTTGATGTACCACTGCCTATAGATTGATTATCACCAACAGCATTAACGGAATTAAATCCGAAAACATTATTATCATTGTTGTTGCTGTCCGTGCTGTTTCCGGTTGATACTGTTGTTGCAGTTCCACCGGATGTTGTCGCACCGTTCAATGTTCTGGTATTGCCGTCAATGTCCTTTATCGTTTCAACAAAGTCGGTATTTTCAATCGGGTTATAATCTGCTTTATATACACCATATAAGTGTTCCCACTTTCTTGAATTGATGTTATATACCATTGATGCAAGTGCCGTTAACTTATCGCCCTTAATGGTGCCATCTGTGCTGTCTGCATAGAATTCACACATCTTACTGCCTATCCTGTCACCATATCTCAAAATGAAATAACGGTCCAGTTCCTCAGTATCCGGAAACGGAACGGCCCATACGGGATTGATGAAAGATGTAAAAAGACCATCAGAAGTAATGGGTAAATAATCACTCAGTTTCTTCATCATTATTATCACCTTCCTTTTCATCCTCGATCAGATCAACAACAGCTTCTGCAATTTCCTCGATCGTGTCTTCTGTCAGTTCAACCTCGGCCGCCTGTTCTTCTTCTTCGGCCTCGATCACTTCATCACTTGTCGAAGTATCACCCTCAATTGTTTCTTCTGGTCCGTTCTCGGCAGCTTCATCAGGTGTTATGACCTCGGCCTGTTCTTCTGTTGCCTCGGCAGTTGCCTCAATCTGTTCTATTGCGGCCTCCTCCTCACGCTCGTTTATCTCCCAAGCGGAATTAAAACGGACCGTAATGTTTGTTCCAAACATGGCATTAACTTTCTCCAATGCATCCTGCCTCTCTTTTAGCATGTTGTCTATCATAGGATGTAACATGTCTTCATTCAGCTGTGATTCATTGGAATTAATGGCCTCACGCTTCATATTATAATTAGACTGTAAACCAATATCATTATAAAATGATGCCTTAATGTACTGTTGATACTCGATCAGATCGGTCAATGTTGCAGCTGCATTGGATAAGTTGTTTACCGTCAATGCCTGATCGGATAATGTGAAGTCAGTTTCACCAATGATGCCTAACTGGCCCTCGATCAGACGCTTTAACCATAGTTCTGCACTTGCCTTGGTATTGTCATCAGCTGCACTAAGTAAAATTGATGCACGGGCCATGATGTCAGCAATGTTTATTGTTATTTCATTCTCAACGAGCATTGCAGCATATTTCTTGATAAGAGGTAACAGGCCCTGAGCATATGTATCATTGACCATCAGAACACAATCAACATCCCTTGTATATGTACGGTCAACACCCTGTTCAACATAAGGGTTAGCAACAATACATTCAGTAGGAATGTAATATACATCAGGTTTACCACCAATGCCGGCACGGGTAACAATAAGACCTTTATCTCCGTTTTCAATCCAGACACATGAACCATTGCATAACAAAAGGTTTTCTAACCACTTCTGGGGTATTGTGTCCGGAAGACCATCATAAATGAACATTGACTGAAGACGGGCCAGAAAATACCGGACATAGGAAGACATGAGTAAGGGTTTATCCGGTTTGCCCTCAAACATGTATTTTTCGTTAATCTCAGGATACCAAAATAAACCCATACTCATTACCTACCTTAAGAAATAGTTACTGCATCCTCAGATGTGATCGATACTGTTGCACCTTCAACACTAAACGATACAACACCACTGGATACAATTGCGACAATTGCAGCCGGTGACAATGCAGCATCATCATTGACAATGTTCTGAACAATGATCAGCTTGCCTGAATCAATGGCATTGATGAACTTGGCATAAATGCCAGTTACGGTTGCACTTGCTTCATTAAGGTCTACACCAATTGCGTTTACTAATACATAACCGCCCTTCATGCTCATTACCTTCCTT
>JAEIGA010010441.1_pt1 | contig 14077 bp, 10 predicted proteins | sample 9270691 | NCBI WGS metagenome assembly JAEIGA01 (sample SAMN17057246, study PRJNA624740) | gut metagenome | biome: biome; isolation source: fecal sample | host: Bos grunniens | place: China: Xizang | collected 2019 | reverse complement strand
TCCGTTGCCACCGGCATGGCCGAGCACGATGCCTATGCATGGGACTTCCTGCGTACCGTGGAGTGGATAAAGGCGAACCTGCCCGGTGCGCATATTTCTGGCGGTATCAGTAACCTGTCGTTCTCCTTCCGTGGCAACAACTACATTCGTGAGGCCATGCACGCTGTATTCCTCTACGAGGGTATGCTCCGTGGCATGGACTTTGCCATTGTCAACCCGTCTGCCAAGGTGTCCTATGCCGATATACCGCACGAGCATCTCGCCGTAATAGAAGACGTGCTCCTTCGTCCCTCTGCCCAAGCAAGCGAGGCGCTGATAGAACTGGCCAGCACTCTCAGTGCCCAGTCGGAGACGGGTGCCTCCAAGGACAAGAAGTCCGTGCCCCAGGACGAATCACATGCCATGTCCCTGGAAGAGCGATTGGCTTACAAGTTGCAGAAAGGTACTGCTGAGGGTCTCGAGGAAGATATCTCCGAAGCACTTTCCAGATATCCCCGTGCCGTAGACATCATAGAAGGCCCCATGATGGAGGGCATGAACCGTGTGGGGCAGCTCTTTGGCGAAGGAAAGATGTTCCTGCCCCAGGTGGTGAAGACAGCCCGCACCATGAAGCGTGCCGTGCAGATTCTCCAACCCCACATAGAGGCACAGAAACAGGAGGGAAAGAGCAGCCGGCAGGGCAGGGTGTTGCTTGCCACCGTAAAGGGTGATGTGCACGATATAGGCAAGAATATCGTTTCTGTGGTCATGGCATGCAACGGCTACGAGGTTATTGACCTTGGTGTGATGGTCCCCCCAGAGGATATTGTACGTGCCGCATTGGAACACCAGCCGGATGCCATAGGTCTGTCGGGACTTATAACCCCCTCGCTTCACGAGATGGTGGAGGTGGTAAACCAGCTTGCCCAGGCTGCTATCCGTGTGCCCGTGATGATAGGCGGAGCAACCACCAGCGCCCTTCACACTGCCCTGAAGATAGCGCCTGTGTATGAAGGACCCGTCCTTTGGGTCAAGGATGCTTCGCAGAACTGTCCCGTTCTATCCCGCTTCCTCAGCATGCATACGGCAGACGAGGCCGTTCTCTTGCTACGCAAAGAGCAGGAAGATATACGCCAGTCCTATCAGTCGCCCTCTCTTGTGCCCATTGATGAGGCTCGCAAGAATAAAAACAGGTTCTTTTGATTTTTACACTCTTCTATGCAACATCCGTATCTGCAAATATTCCACAAGCATCCTCGTGCGATAGCCATTGGGTTAATAGCCGTGTTTTTGCTCCTGTTCCTTGTCTGTTGGGCAGTTATTCCATTCCGTTCCGAGGTGAACACTGGCCAGGCGCCCATCAGTGTGTACATCGACCAGGACGACACTCAGGACTCCGTCCGCATAAAGGCAGGCAATCCCAATAGATGGGCATGGCTTGACTGGTATTTCGAAGCCAAGCCACGCACCGGACATTATCAGATTCTCCCAGGCGAGAGTGTTTTTGATGTATACCGCAAGTTCCGCAACGGCACGCAGACACCCGTCAGGGTAACCGTACCCCAGGTACGCACTTTAGACCAGCTTGCATCGCGCCTTGCCCGCCAAATCATGCTCGATAGCGCCAGTATTGCCAACGTACTGCACGATAGCGCCTATTATGCCCAGTTGGGCTACACATGGCAGACATTGCCGGCACTCTTTATCCCCAATACCTACGAGATGTGGTGGAACACTTCCATGGACAAGTTCATGCAGCGCATGCAACGTGAGAACAAGGCCTTCTGGACAGAAGGGCGCACAAAAAGGGCAGAGGCTTTGGGTTTGACACCAGTGGAGGTGGTCACCCTGGCCAGCATTGTGTCCGAGGAAACGGCATATGTGCCCGAAATGCCCAAGGTGGCCGGCATGTACCTGCGCCGCCTTCAGATAGGTATGCCCTTGCAGGCCGACCCGACGGTGAAGTTTGCCGTGGGCGACTTCTCTCTGCGCCGCATCTACTTCAAGCATCTGGAGGTAGAGAGCCCGTACAACACGTACAAGAACAAGGGCCTGCCTCCAGGTCCCATCTGCATACCATCGGTAAAAACCATTGACGCAGTGCTTGCCAACGAGCAGCACGGCTACCTCTACATGTGTGCAAAGGAGGACTTCTCCGGTTCGCACAATTTCGCCCGTACCTATTCCGAGCATCTTGCCAATGCCCGCCGATATGTGCGTGCATTAAATAAAAGAGGTATAAAGTAGGAAAATTGTTCATGAATTAGTACGTGCAATGTAATTTTTTTGTATCTTTGCAGTCGTTTAGAAACAGTGCGCCACCTTGGCTCAGTTGGTAGAGCAACGCATTCGTAATGCGTGGGCCGCGGGTTCGAGTCCCGCAGGTGGCTCAGAATCGGATAATCACAGATATTGCTCTTGTGATTATCCTTTTTCTTTTCCTTCCGTTTTCGGAATCTGTCTGGGTGATGTTGTGATTGTATGAAAAAAGAAAAGCGACAACCATTTCTGATTGTCGCTTTTGTACGCCCTCAGGGGCTCGAACCCTGGACCCATTGATTAAGAGTCAATTGCTCTACCAACTGAGCTAAGGACGCTTATTTGTATTTAGGAACCAATGCTTGTTCCTGTTTGCGAGTGCAAAGGTAGCGCTTTTTTTTAGAATGCCAAAGCTTTTGGCTCATTTTTTTATTATTTTTCGCAAAAATAATGCTTATTTGCACGAAGTCTGGCGTTAAAACTTCTGTTTTTATTCCTATTCATGCTGTTTATAGAGATGAAGACACGGATATTCTGTTCCTACTTAAATGTCATTACATATATTTAATTTATAATATAAAGCGATCCTAATTTGGCCATTATGCTATTTAGGGATAATGAAGTTGTCTTTCTGTTATCAGATTCTGTTACTTCAGGGTTACGTCTAATGACCGATTTAAGGTTCAAGAGTTGCCGGTTATGTGTTGAGTCGGTGTGCGATTTAAATAGAAATTAGAAATTGAGAGCAATTTATCTCTTTTTACATTATCTTAGCACGAGAATATAGGAAATTATCTTAACTTTGCATAAACAATTGTTTCAAAACCAAGGTCAAGACAACGATAGCAATGTTGCACTTTGTTTTGCGACTTCAGGTTTAGATACGTTTAATAATATAATAGCAGTTATGAGTCTGATACGCGTTATTCTCTGTATTCTCTTCCCACCCCTTGCAGTTCTGGACAAGGGTTGCGGTTCTGTTCTTATTACCTTGTTGCTCACATGCTGCGGTCTGGTGCCGGGAATTATAGCAGCACTTATAATCAATAACAGAAACTAAATGTCATGGCCAAGAAGAACAAGGAAGAGTACCGTCTGCAGAACGAGAAGTTTCTTGAGGACATAGCACAGACCGAAGGTGTGAAAGGTCTTCGTGGAGGTGTATACTACAAGGTTCTGGAGGAAGGTCAGGGCGGAGGGACCGTTGGTCCTCGCAGTATAGTGACATGCCACTACAAGGGTTCTCTCATAAGCGGAAAGGTGTTTGACAATTCCTTCAACCACTCCTGTCCAGAAGCCTTTCGCGTCAACGAACTCATCAGCGGTTTTCAGATAGCCCTGGTAAACATGCACATCGGCGACCACTGGGAGGTATATATCCCCTCCCGTTTAGGGTACGGTCCCAAGAACGCAGGTCCTATACCTGGTGATTCTACCCTTATTTTTGAAATCAAACTAATATCCGTCGGATAAACAAGAAATGCTCAGTAAGGCACGCGTAAAACAGATACACTCGCTTGAACAGAAGAAGTTCAGGCGACAAGAGGGGCTTTTCGTGGCAGAAGGTCACAAACTGGTGGGTGAACTGCTTCTGGCAGGACATGCTCCAGCCCATGTCTTTCATACTCAATCCTGGTGTATGCCAGAGGGTGTCAGTCTGTCATGTCCGGTGGATCTGGTTAGCGATTCCGAATTGCGCACTGCCTCGCTCCTTCAGCATCCCCAGCAGGTGCTTGCCCTTTTCCCATTGCCTCTATGGCCATTGCCCGAAGTGTCAGCGGGGAAGGAAAAGTTGCTGATAGCGCTGGACGGAGTGCAGGATCCTGGCAATCTGGGCACAATATGCCGTTTGGCAGACTGGTTTGGCATAGAGGATATAGTGTGCTCTGCAGAGACTGCCGACATCTTCAACCCCAAGGCCGTACAGGCTACTATGGGTGCAATTTCGCGTGTACGTGTGCACTACACGGATTTAGTACAGTTTCTGTCAAGCGCCTCTGCCCATGATGTACCAGTCTATGGCACATTTCTTGACGGACGCAATATTTACGACCGTCCTCTCACCCCACATGGAATTATAGTCATGGGCAACGAAGGAAAGGGGGTATGCCATGAAATCGAACTTCTGGTCAGCGACAAACTCTACATCCCCAACTATCCAATTGGGCGCAGTACTACAGAATCACTTAATGTTGCCATGGCCACGGCAATAACATGTGCGGAATTCAGGAGAAGGGGATAGTGTTAGGCGTTTCTGTAGTATTCGTAAACTAAATCTTACCATAAAAACAGCAAGTGCTGCAAGTATGCACTTTATGACAAATTAATATTTTCGGAATGAAAAAGTATTCAAAACTCTTCTTTGCCCTCATTGCCTTGGTGGTATTTGTTGGCACTTTCGTGTTCCTGTGGCAGAAGTCTCTGCCCAAGGAGATTCGCTATAGCGAGTTCACGCCACAGAAGGAGACCATAACCAAGAGCACCATCATTACGGGCAGGATAGAGCCTCGCGATGAGGTGAACGTCAAGCCCCAGATAAGCGGTATCATCTCCGAGATATACAAGGAGGCAGGTGAAACCGTCAAGGAGGGCGAGGTGATAGCCAAGGTGAAGGTGATTCCCGAGATGAACCAGCTAACCTCGGCACAGAGCCGCGTGCGCCTGGCGGAGATAAACCTCAGTCAGGTGAAGACCGACTACGAGCGCTACCAGCGCCTTTTCGACAAGCAGTTGGTTAGCGCCTCGGAATACGAGAAGATTCGCCAGCAATACAGGCAGGCACAGGAGGAGAAGGCGGCCGCCGACGATGCCCTGCTCGTGGTGAGCGAAGGCATATCCCGAAGCAACGCCAATGCCAGTACCACGCTTATCCGTTCCACCATTTCGGGTCTTATCCTGGACGTGCCCGTCAAGGTGGGCAACTCTGTCATCCTGAGCAACACCTTCAACGAGGGTACCACCATTGCCTGTGTGGCAAACATGAGCGACCTCATCTTCCGTGGCAATATTGACGAGAGCGAGGTGGGGCGCATCCACTCTGGCATGCCCATGTCCATCACCATAGGCGCTTTGCAGAACCTGCACTTCAGTGCCTTGCTGGAATACATCTCGCCCAAGGCAGTGCAGAGCAACGGTGCCAATCAGTTCGAGATAAAGGCCTCTGTGTCCATCGTGGACAGTGTGCAGATGCGTTCGGGCTACAGTGCCAATGCCGAAATAGTCTTGGCACAGGCCAAGGATGTGCTCTGTGTGCCCGAGAGTGCCATAGAGTTCAGCGGCGACTCCACCTTCGTGCACGTGGTGCAGGGCGAGGGTGACAAGAAGACATACCTGCGCACTCAGGTGGAAACCGGTCTCAGTGACGGTGTGAAGATAGAAATCAAGAAAGGCATCACCGCCAATGACAAGATTCGTGGTCCTCAGATAGTGGAGTAGCATAATGTTTACATTATGTAAATATTAAATATCTTAATATCAGTAGTATATGAATAGACTCACCGAATTTCTTACAGAAGAACTGTTGGCAAAACGCAAGGGTGGTCTTTATCACAAAACTCAAGTGCAGCTTGCCTACAACTCCAATCGCATCGAGGGCAGTAAACTGACGGAAGAACAGACACGCTACATTTTTGAAACACGCACCATCGGGTTCAAGGACCAGGAAGCTGTGCCTGTAGATGACATTATAGAGACAACTAACCATTTTGTTGCCTTTGATGATCTTCTTCGCACCATCAGCGAACCTCTTTCTGAGGATTTGATAAAGGAGTTTCATCGCAGATTGAAGACAGGAACATCAGATGCGCAACTATCATACTTCAATGTCGGCGACTACAAGAAACTGGCAAATGAAGTCGGAGGACGTGAAACCTGCAAGCCGGCAGATGTAGCAAAGGAAATGAGAAATCTGCAAGATTGGTATTACGCCCAGAAGAATGTGACTATTCATACACTTGCCGAATACCACTGGCGTTTTGAGAATATCCATCCTTTCCAGGACGGAAATGGACGTGTCGGGCGATTGATTCTATTTCGCGAATGCCTTCGCAACAACATAATGCCGTTTGTCATAGATAGCGAGCATAAGATGTTTTATTATCGTGGGCTATCCGATTTCAAGCACACGCCCGGATTCCTTATTGGCACCATGCAGTCCGCACAAGACGTATATGAGGCATGGGTGAAGTATTTCAATGAAGATCTGCTTGAAGGACTGAAAATTGAGTGAATAGCATGTTTGCAAAGCATAATGAAAACATTATCCCATATTTTGTGAAGGGTTTTTTCACAAAAAAGCAGCAAGCCGGCCTTTTGGAAAAATAAAACTCAGAGATACTATGAAAAAGAAAATGCTTTCCTTGTTTTTTGGCGCCACACTTTTGTGCGCCTGTACGGAGGAACCCGCATACCAGTGCATTGCGCCCCTGCCTCCAGCATTTTCCCTGGATTCGCTTGATGATGTAACCGTGCCTGCCGAATTTTCTCTGGACGATTTTGACTGGGACGGCAACAGCCTCACGCTCACCGTGTTGAGCATGGACCTATACGATGCTGTGCAGGTGTCGCAGATGAAGCCAGGCGACACCCTGGTTTACAGAGGCGAGAAGATGCTGGTCAGCGAAGTGGAGCAGGAGGATGCTATCCTGACCGTCAATAAAGGTCTTTACGAGGGCGGAGCGTGGCTAACCCCTCAGGGTGGAGGTGTCTACAGGGCTGTTGAGAGTTCGGACTATGCCACCTACACTGAGCTGGGTAGTGTCACTCTCCCCATTGCCGATGGGTTACGCCTCATTTATTGCGGAGAGGATTACAATGACCCTTCGGATACCGTAACTTCATGCCACAGGCAGTATCTGGAATCCAAAGTGTCCAGGAGTTTCTGGGCAGGGGATACAGATGTGCGCATAGTACAGGGCAAGGTAGTCTCCATCCACAAACGTTGGACTCCGTAGAAAAAGGAGAAAGAAAAAAGGAGAAAGGAGACTTGCGAAGCTTGATGAGCTAACCTGTTGTGGTGGGAATAACAAACAACCCAGGGCATCGCCCTGGGTTGAGTTTTATACCCCGTTGGGGATTTTAACGGATGAACGGATGAACGGTGAGCTTTTCGCTTAGCCTTTGCTCATTACTAATTACTCACTACTCATTACTCATTACTCTTTCTTCGTCATCGTCATCGTCTTCGTTCTCGTTCTCGTTCTTCTTTACGAATTCATGGAGATGAGGAACTCCTCGTTGTTCTGTGTGCGCTCTATCCTTTGCTTCACCTCCGTCATTGCCTCTATGGCATTCATGTCGGCAAGGAACTTGCGCAGTATCCACATGCGGTCCAGAGTCATCTTGTCCTGAAGCAGGTCGTCGCGTCGTGTGCTTGACTGAACTATGTTCACGGCAGGGAAGATGCGCTTGTTGGCAAGCATGCGGTCAAGTTGCAGCTCCATGTTGCCAGTGCCCTTGAACTCCTCGAAGATCACCTCGTCCATCTTGCTTCCTGTATCGGTGAGAGCCGTGGCTATGATGGTCAGCGAACCGCCACCCTCAATGTTGCGTGCTGCACCGAAGAAACGCTTGGGCTTGTGCATGGCATTGGCATCCACACCGCCGGTGAGCACCTTTCCGCTGGCAGGAGTTACGGTGTTGTAGGCACGGGCCAGACGTGTAATGCTGTCCAGGAAGATTACCACATCGTGTCCGCACTCCACCATGCGCTTTGCCTTTTCCAGCACTATGCCTGCTATGCGCACGTGGCGCTCGGCGGGTTCGTCGAAGGTGGATGCTATCACCTCGGCCTTCACGGTGCGTGCCATGTCGGTCACCTCCTCGGGTCGTTCGTCCACGAGCAGCATCATCAGGTATGCCTCGGGGTGGTTCTTGGCGATGGCATTGGCTATCTCCTTCATCAGTATGGTCTTACCCGTCTTGGGTTGTGCCACGATGAGAGCGCGCTGTCCCTTGCCTATGGGTGCGAAGAGATCAACGATGCGCACCGACAAGGGGTCGTTGCTGCCAGAACACAAATTGAACTTCTCGTCGGGGAAGAGCGGTGTGAGGTTTTCAAATGGCGAGCGGTCGCGTATCACGCGCGGGTCGCATCCGTTTATGCTGAGCACCTTGCCCAGGGTGTAGTATTTCTCGCCTCGTGATGGCATGTTGATGGTGCCTCGCACCACGTCGCCTGTCTTCAGGCCGAAGGTCTTTATCTGCTGGTTGCTGATCAGTACATCGTCGGGCGAGGGCATGTAGTTGAAATCGGATGAGCGCAGGAAACCGCCGTTGTTGTCGGTGCATATCTCCAGCACGCCTTCTGCCGTGAGCAGGTCACCGAAAGAGTAGGTCTTTTCCTCTGCCTTGGGTTCTGCTGATTCCTCACCGTTGTTCTCAACCTCCTCTTCCTTCTGGCTCTCTGCCTGCAGTTGCGCCAAAATGAGGGAAGTGGGGCGTATGTCTCGCTTTATCTTGAAGTGGGGCTGTGCACCGCCATTAGGCTGTGCTTCGCTCTCGGTCTGTGCTGCCTTCTCCTCGGTCTGCTCGGCTGGTGCTGCTGGCTCTTCCTGCGGAGCGGTTTCTGCCTTTGCCTTTCTGCCTCGTTTCTTTGCAACCTTTACTTCCTTGGCTTCGTCGGGTTCCTTTTCTGCCTTTTCCTCCGCTTGTGGGCTCGTCTCCTGCTTTATGCCGGCATCAGGATTGGCCTCGGCGGCAGCCTTCTCGGCCTTTGGCTTGCGTCCGCGCTTTTTGGGCTGGGGTGCCTCGGCGGCATTGTCCTGTGCGCTTTCCTTTGTTTCCTCAGTGCTTTCCAGGGGCAGTTCCTGCTGTATTGCCTCGGCCTGTTTCTCGGCCTTTGACTTGCGTCCGCGTTTTTTGGATTTCGCTTCTGCCGATGCCTCCATGGAACCGACTTCGCTCTCCTTATCTATAATATTATAAATAAGTGTTATCTGGTCATCGCTCTGCTCGGCGCCAATTTTGGCGGCCAATGCATGCAATTCGTCCATGCTCATGGACTCCAATTGACTCTTTGTGTGCATAAAAAATGTATTAGGGGAATACGGAGTAAAACTCTTGCTCCGATTTTCTAATGCAAAGTTACGGATTTTTCGTGTAAAAACGCATGTTTTCTCCCTGTTTTTTGAAACTTATTGCTAATTTTGCACTATGAAAGTGTATCTACAAGCAACAGAACTGACCAGAAGGGTAGGCGACAAGACCCTTTTTCAGGGCATTTCGCTGGGTATAGGCGAGGGTCAGCGCGTGGGCCTCATAGCGCAGAACGGTACGGGCAAGACCACCTTGCTGAACATCCTTGCCGGTGTGGACGAGCCCGACGGCGGAGAGGTTGTGCTGCGCAGCGGCATCAAGGTGGGCTACCTGAGCCAGACACCCCATTTCCCAGACGGGATGACCGTGATGGATGCCTGTTTCTGGCATGCCTGCCAGGACCGCAACGACACTGAGGAGGCTCTGGACCTGGAGGTGAGAAGCAAGCAGATCCTTGGCAAACTGAAGATTGGCGACACCAGCCGCAAGATGAGCGTACTCTCCGGCGGACAGGTTAAGCGCGTGGCGCTGGCCAACGTGCTCCTGCAGAACCCCGACCTGCTCATTCTGGACGAGCCCACCAACCATCTCGACCTGGAGATGATAGAGTGGCTTGAGGGCTATCTGGGTCGCCAGTGCATAACGCTGCTCATGGTCACCCACGACCGCTATTTCCTGGACCGTGTGTGCAACGTCATCCTGGAAATGGACGACCAGACGCTCTACACCTACCGCGGCAACTATGCCTACTATCTGGAGAAACGCCAGGAGCGCATAGACAATGCACGTGCCGAGATAGCGCGTGCCAACAACCTCTACCGCACCGAACTGGAGTGGATGCGCTCCACGCCGCAGGCACGCAGCCACAAGGCCAGATACCGCGAAGAGGCCTTCTACGAACTGGAGAAGAAGGCCAAGCGCCATATCGAGGAGGACAAACTGCGCCTGCAGGTAAACAGCACCTACATCGGAAGCAAGATATTCGAGGCGGAGTACGTGAGCAAGTCCTTCCCGGCAGGCGAAGGTAGGGAAGAACTGGTTATACTGAAGGACTTCTACTACAACTTCTCGCGCTACGAGAAGATGGGAATCGTGGGCAACAACGGTACGGGCAAGAGCACCTTCCTGAAACTGCTTCTGGGACTTGTGGCTCCAGATTCGGGGCGCTTCGTCATAGGCGAAACGGTGAAGTTTGGCTACTTCAGCCAGGAACCCATGCAGGTGGACGAGAACATGAAGGTGATAGATGCCGTGCGCCGTGTGGCGGAGTATGTCGACCTGGGCGGAGGCAAGCACCTCACCGCCATGCAGTTCCTGCAGCATTTCATGTTCACTCCGCTTCAGCAGCAGAACTATATCTACAAACTCTCCGGTGGCGAGCGCCGTCGCCTGCAACTGTGCACGGTGCTCATGCAGAACCCCAACTTCCTCATCCTTGACGAGCCCACCAACGACATGGACATCGTCACCCTGCAAATCCTGGAGCAGTACCTGCAGGACTTTAAGGGCTGCGTCATCATTGTGTCGCACGACCGCTACTTCATGGATAAGGTGGTGGACCACCTGCTTGTCTTCCAGGGCAACGGCCAGGTGAAGGATTTCCCAGGCAACTATACACAGTTCCGAGAGTCGGAGAAACTCCTTGAGAAAACGGAAAACGGAAAACGGAAAACGGAAAACGGAGGGGCTGAAGTCAAAACGGAAAACTCCTCCCCGTCCGCCAACGGCAAGCCACGCCTCACGGAGAAGAAGCGCAAGCTCACCTTCAAGGAACGCCAGGAATACGAGCAGCTGGAAAAGGACATCGAGGCCCTGGAGCAGGAGAAGACCGCTATTGAGGAGGCCCTCAGCAGCGGCACCATCAGCGTGGACGAGATAACGGCCATGTCCAAGCGTCTGCCCCTGCTTAACGACGAACTGGACGAGAAGTCCATGCGCTGGCTGGAACTTTCCGAGTTTGCCTGATGGCTCTCTCATGTATTGACACCAGATGAAGTATAAATGTATAACAATAAATAAAGAAAAGACAATGAAAAAACTTTTGTTATGTGCGGCTTCTGCCATGCTCTTTGCTTGCACTCCCAAGGAGTACACCATCAGCGGACATGCAGGCGCCGACTACGAGGGAAAAACCGTCTATCTGCGCAGTATGGACGGCAGTGTTCTGGATTCGTGCGTTGTTGCTGGCGAGTCGTTCGCCTTTAAGGGACAGATGGAGAAGCAGACGGTTTGCCACCTCACCTCGGGTTGGATGAAACTCCCCGTCCTGCTCCAGAACGGAACCGACATTAAGGCCGATTTCACATCAATGCCCGCTATGGCCACCGACGGCGGCGGTATGAACAGCCTTCTGTCTGGAATCCTCAAGAGTGTTACCGATGCCCGTATCGCCCTTATGAACAAGGAGGACAGTCTCCGCGATGCCAATGCTCATCCGCAGGCCATAGACCTCGCCACCCGTGACGACTACGAGGCCATGTACAACCTCTACCGCAATGCCATCACCGAGAACAAGGACAACCTCGTGGGTGCCTATCTGCTGGGTGTCACCGCCCGTGTGCTGTATCCCGACCTGCAGGTGATGGATTCCATGCTCAACGAGGTGAAGTATGCCCGCGAGATGGAGAACGTAATGAAGGTGTACAACTCCCTGAAGGCTCTGCACGCCACCAAGGTGGGACAGAACTTCACCGACTTCACCGGTCTCACCGTGGACGGCAAGGAGTGCCGTTTCTCCGACTATGTGGGCAAGGGACAGTATGTGCTGGTCGACTTCTGGGCATCGTGGTGCGGACCCTGCAGGGCAGAAATCCCCAACCTCATCGAGATGCACAAGAAGCATGCCGGCAAACTGGTAGTGCTGGGTCTTAACGTCTTCGACGAGGAAGCAAAGTTCAAGAAGGCCATGGAGGCAGAGGGCATCACCTATCCCCAGATCTTCATCCCCAAGGACAACAAGGACGATGCCGCCAAGCTCTATGGTGTCAGCGGTATACCCCAGATTATGCTTTTCGCCCCCGACGGCACCATTGTCAAGCGCGATCTCCGCGGCAAGGAGATGATGGAGTTCGTGGAGCAGCAGCTCAGCAAGTAGTTTTTGCGCTTCACACGCCTCCTAACCTATATAAATGGCATCCTCGGGTGCCATTTTTTTTACCCAAATCGGACATTAGCGTTATGATGTTCCGCTCAACTGAGGGATGAAACGAGCAAGAACGAATGAAAAACAAACTGAGGACTGAGGACACTGAGGCCCCCCCTTCGGAGGTGCATACAAAAAATAAAGATGGTATCACATTGCGTGGTGCCATCTTGTTTTGCATTAGCAAGCAGTAACTTACTGTCCCCATGAGACAGGGGCGACGAGCGAAGCGGAGGGGGTGGATAGTCATCGTCATCGTTTTTCGTCTTCGTCATCGTCCTCGTTTTTCGTCCTCGTCTTCGTCCTCGTTATCGTTTGCTCGGATGCAGGCGGTGGCGGATGTAGGTTTCCATGATGTCTATGGCCTGGCCGTTGGCGCCTCCCTCGGGGATGATGAGGTCGGCAAAGCGCTTGGTGGGCTCTATGAACTCCTCGTGCATGGGCTTCAGCACGTCCAGATAGCGGTCGATGACCATCTGCGTGGTGCGTCCGCGCTCCACGGTGTCGCGCAGGATGTTGCGGATAAGGCGCACGTCGGCATCCGTGTCAACAAAGATTTTCAGGTCCATAAGGTCGCGCAGGTCCTTGCGGTACAGTGCCATGATACCCTCTATGATGATGACTTCGCAGGGTTCCACGTGCACGGTCTGGGGCAGACGGTTGGAGGTGATGTAGTCGTAGGTTGGCTGCTCTATGGCCTTGCCCTGGCGCAGGTCGTGCAGCTGGCGGCAAAGCAGGTCCCAGTCGAACGCATCGGGGTGGTCATAGTTGATGAGCCTGCGCTGTTCCATGGTGAGATGCGTGTTGTCGTTGTAGTACGAATCTTGCGGAATCACCGCCACATTCTCGCCCTGGAGTGCCTCCATTATCTTTCTGACCACGGTAGTCTTTCCGCTTCCCGTGCCACCTGCTATTCCTATAATATACATTGACGTGAGTGTATCTGGTTATGTTTTCTCGCAACGAAGGTAGATATTTTTATCGGCATTACCGAATAAAGGACGGTAAAATGTGTGGATTAAAGGAAAAATACGTATCTTTGTCGCCTAAGAAAAAGAAAATCACTAAGTAAAAAATAGCAGAATAATGTTGAGAATTGCTGTTCAGTCCAAGGGAAGACTCTTTGAGGACACCATGTCGCTGCTGGCCGAGGCCGGTATCAAGGTTAGTACAAGCAAGCGCACACTGCTGGTGCAGAGTGCAGATTTCCCCATAGAGGTTCTGTACCTCCGCGATGACGACATCCCCCAGTGCGTGGCAACCGGAGTTACCGACCTGGGCATTGTGGGCAGGAACGAGTACGAGGAGCGCCAGGAGCAGGCCGAGATTATCCGTCCGCTGGGCTTTTCCAAGTGCCGCATGTCGCTGGCCATCCCCAAGGCTGTGAAGTACACAGGCCTGAACTGGTTTGAGGGAAAGAAGATAGCCACCTCTTACCCCAACATCCTGCGCCGTTTCCTGCAGGACAACCACATTATGGCCGACATACACGTCATCACCGGTTCTGTGGAGATCAGTCCGGGCATAGGCCTCAGTGACGCCATCTTCGATATCGTGAGCAGCGGCAGTACCCTGGTGAGCAACAACCTGGCCGAGGTGGAGGTGGTGATGCAGAGCGAGGCACTGCTGATAGGCAACCGCAACCTCTCGCCCAGCAAGCGT
>JAEIGA010010440.1_pt1 | contig 14078 bp, 14 predicted proteins | sample 9270691 | NCBI WGS metagenome assembly JAEIGA01 (sample SAMN17057246, study PRJNA624740) | gut metagenome | biome: biome; isolation source: fecal sample | host: Bos grunniens | place: China: Xizang | collected 2019 | reverse complement strand
GTTAAAATTTACTTAGTCTAAATTATATTTTTTCTTTGTCTCCTTTTTGTACTCCTTTTTTAAGGGTTAATAATTGATTTGTCGGTGCAATGATACGATTATTTTGTATAACAAAAAATTTTTTTTGAGTCTTTTTTTGTTGTTTTCCACTTAAACACCGATATAACACACAAAATCAACTGTTTACAAAACATTGTTCACCTCGCGCGCCTTTTTATTTGGACAAAACAAGAATAACAAATCATTTTTCAATCAAAAAAAAAGAAAAAAAACTCCCAAAAAAAATAATTTTCGTGAACGTCTAAACATTTTTTATAATATTCCAAAAGTATAGGTTGGTATAGTATTATATATTATATACCAAAATGGTAAGTTTGATGTGCCTTTTTTGCACCCTAAGTGTGCCTTTTTTGCACTTTTGGTATGCCTTTTTGGTTTTGTGGTTTGCGAGGAGATGGTTTGACTAAATGTTTCAATTTTAAGTGTTGCCTGCCATATAATCTTAGGTTAAAGATTATATTTCTAAGGGTTTTTTAATTTTTATCCCTTATTTGTTTTTTATTTCTTTGAGTTAGTAAAATAAGTCTTTGCTTTATTTTACTCTTAATACTTGTCCTATCTTGATTTTTGAGGCTTGGGCTTTTGAAATATTGTTTAGACGTAGCACTTGGTCTATTGACACTCCGTATCTTTTTGCAATCTTTGCAATGGTTTCGCCTTTTTTGACTTTATGGTTTAATATATGTTGTACAGGCTTTTTTCCTGTTGTTTGTTCTTTTATTTCTTCTGCCGTAGGTTGTGTATTTATTGCTTCGTTTTCGGATGATACTATTGGGGTTTCGGTGTTAAAATTGGTTGTTGTTTGTCTACTTCTTCTTTCTTTTCTGAATGCTTGTTTTTGATGTATTGTCAGCAATTCTCCTACTCTTAGGTATTTTCTTTTACTTGCTTTTTTGTTCCACGATTTTAATTGTTTTACTGATACTCCATATCGACGTGAAATTGAAGCCCATGTTTCGTTTTTTCGTATTTTGTGATATACTACTCTATCTCTATATTCTATTTCTCCATTTGCTAATAAATCATTCTTTGTTTTACCGTCTCCAAAGAATTCTTCTTTTTTGTAATTTGAGATGCTATCTTCCAACATTATGAAATCGCTAATACGCGACATTGGTAAGGCAAGGCTATATTTGTCTTGGGCTCCCGGAATGATGTCTTTTTTGTATTGAGGATTCATTTCTCTTATTTGGTCTATGGGAATGTTCAGCACTTCTTCTATTTGCTTAAAGTGAATGTCTTTATTTAACATCACTGTATCGGAAATAAGTGATAGGGGCTTTGATAATCTCGCTACTTCTATGCCATGTTCATCGTAATAGTTCATTGCGTAAACCGCTGCTATGTAAGCTGGAACGTATCCTCGTGTTTCTCTTGGTAGGAAGTCGTATATTTCCCAAAAGGTTTCTTTGCCTGAGCGACGGATTGCTTTGTTTACATTTCCCGGTCCACAGTTATAGGCTGCTAAGGCTAAGCTCCAATCGTCATATATTCTATATAAGTCTTTTAGATATCGGGCTGCGGCATGTGTGGCTTTGATTGGGTCTCTTCTGTCATCAACGATAGAATTTATTCTTAAATCATACATTTTTCCTGTTGAGGACATGAATTGCCAAAGTCCTGTTGCTCCTGCTCTTGATACGGCTGTGGGATTTAAGGCTGATTCTATGATTACTAAATATTTCAAATCTTCTGGTACTCCTGCTCTGTCTAAAATGTCTTCAAAGATTGGGAAATAGTATTTGCTTAATCCTAACATTACGCCTACTCTATCTCCTATCTTATCTACATAGTATGTAATATGAGAACGTACTTTGTCATTATAAGTCAATTCTATTGCTGAGGGAATTCTTCTTAATCGTTGTGCAATTTCGCTATCGGAAAGGTCTGCTACCCTTACACGAGGAGTAAATCCCATTGTTTGATTGTCAAATCTTTGTTTTAACAATTTGGAATTTTGCCTCATATAGTATCTGTTTAACAAACTATCATAGTTTCTTTCGAATTGGGTATATATTTCGGTGTCATAAGTTTCTTGTGCAGAGAGCGAGAAGCTTATAACTAATATATATATAAGGATTTGTATCTTTTTTCTCATGATATGTGCTAAAAAATGAGGTGTAAAATTACAAAAAATTAGCAAATCAAAAACAAATATTCTTATTTTTATGTTTTAATAATTCTATATTAAGGGATTTACTTCTCAAAATAATTTGTATTTTTGTAGTTTAATAATTCATTTTTTAAACTTTATATAATAAGATTATGAAAATAGTAATTCCTATGGCAGGTATGGGCAAGAGATTACGCCCTCATACATTAGTTACGCCAAAACCTTTGATAGAATTAGCAGGTAAGCCAATCGTTCAACACTTATGCGAAGATATTAGAACGGTTGTGGGTGAAGAAATAGAAGAAATAGGTTTCATAATTGGAGATTTCGGAAAAGAAGTAGAAAATAACCTATTAAATATAGCGAAACAGTTAGGTACAACAGGAAAGATTTACTATCAAAACGAGCCTCTTGGAACTGCTCACGCAATTCTTTGTGCAAAGGAAAGTCTTTCTGGAAAGGTAACAGTGGCTTTTGCAGATACTTTGTTTGATGCGGGCTTTACTTTGGAAACAGAGGAAGATGGAATTATTTGGACTCACAAGGTAGAAGACCCAAGCGCATTTGGTGTGGTGAAGAAGAATGCTGATGAAACAATATGCGGTTTCGTAGAAAAACCTAAGGAGTTTGTTAGCGACGAAGCTATAATTGGTATTTATTATTTCAAAGATGGTGAAAATCTAAGAAACGAATTGCAATATTTAATCGATAACAATATCACTAAATCGGGAGAGTATCAACTCACAGATGCACTTCAAAATATGCTTGATAAGGGATTGAAATTTAAAACAAACGATGTAAAAGAATGGTTAGACTGTGGTAATCCTGCTGCAACGGTTGAAACTTGTGGAAGAGTGTTAGAGTTGAAGACAACAGAGCGTGGGTGTTATGAATTAGCAGAAGAATTATTGGATGAATATGTTATAAATGACAACACTTTGATTATTCAACCTGTTTATATAGGAAAGGGTGCTGAAATAAAGAATTGCATTATTGGACCAAGAGTAAGTATTGGAGAAAATTGTAAGATAAGCAATTCTTGTATAAAAGACAGCATGGTAGGAAAGGAAACGGTTATAGAAAACGCAATTTTAAAGGATAGTATGATAGGTTCTTTTGCAAAAATCGAAAATAAAGAACAAGCATTGAACTTAGGAGATTATAGTTGCATAAATTAAATAATATAATGAAAAGTAGCGGTATCATTTTAACCTTATTGTCTGTAATTATTTGCCTATCTTCTTGTAAGACTCAAAAGACAGAGGTTAGGCAACCTAACGATAATGACATAAAAGTGGCACAAATGGTTATTGATGCCGCTATTGAACGTGAGATTGGTAATATGGAGAAGGCGAGTGCTTTGTATGAGAATATCATTAAGCAACAACCGGAAAATTCTCTCGCATATTACCAACTCTCTTCCATAAATTATGAACAACGAAATATAGCATCTGCTATTGAATATAATCTTAGAGCCATAGAATTGAGTCCAAAAAATCATTGGTATCGTACTCAATTAGCTGAAATCTACTTGCAAACACAGCAAATTGAAAAGGCAGCAGAACAATATCGTGCAATAATAGATTTACAGCCTGATGTAACAGAATATTACTTTGAGTTAGCGGGTATTTATAACGAGGCAAATATGTTTGACAAGGCCATAGAGGTAATAAACTTGTTGGAAAAAAGACAAGGCGTTAATGAATATTGCTCAATGTTTAAATACAAGGTATATAAACAGTTGGAAAAACCAGAAAAGGCTATTAAGGAAATAGAAGTCTTATGTAGGGAGTATCCAAGCAATGTTTCTTATCTATCAACCTTAGCTCAAAATTACTTGTCCAAAGGAGAGGATAAAAAGGCTTTGAGCTTAATGAAAAAAATAGAGGAAATAGATTCTAACAATATAGAAAACATTGTTGCTTTGTTAGAGTTCTATTATAGAAGAAATGAAATAAATTTAGCCGAAACCTATATAGATAAACTATGTAGGAATACGCAAATGAATTTTGAAGAAAAGAATCAGTTAATACTTACTTTGTATCAAGAAAAAGTAGATAACGACCCCGTTACTTTAAATTACTATATGGGACATTTAGAAACAATGTCAAAAATGTATCCGGAAGAAGGGCGTTTATGGCATTTCTTATCCATTGCCTATATGAGAAATTTCAAAATGGATGAGGCCTATATAGCATGTAAAAAGGCGGTGGAATATGGGGTAAAAGATTTGGATTTATTCAAGAATTGCATTATAGTTCAGCAAGTAAACGACGAGCCAAAAGAGATTATAGAGACTTGTGATAAGGCTTTGAAATATTATCCACGAGAAGTGATATTCTATATTATGAAAGGGCATAATTTAAATGCGATAGGCGAATATTTGTCTGCAATAGAGGTGTTTGAAAAGGGCTTGAAGCTTAAATCAAAACAAGATGATCATTCGATAGACCTTTACAATGGTTTGGCAGAGGCTTATTATAGAATAAAGAGTTATGAGAAAGCATGGGCTTGTTTTGAGAAGGTTTTAGAAATAGACCCTAACAACATTACAACTTTAAATAATTATGCTTATTATCTTTGCTTAGAGAATATAGAGCTTGATAAGGCAGAAGAGATGTCTAAGAGAACTTACGAGGCGGAGGGTGATAACTTAACTTTTGCTGATACTTATGCTTGGATTCTTCACATAAAAGGTGAGCATCTTAAAGCGAAAGAGGTTTTAGATAAGTTTTTAGATTCAAAAGAGCATTGGAGCGAAACCGTAAAAGGGCATTATGAGGAAATTTTAAATGCTATAAAATAACCTCATCATCAACGGTTATCGTTCTTGTGTCATCTGACATTACTTCTATTTTGATTTCTGTTATATCATCAGGCAAGAGCGGAAGAATGTTTTCACACCATTCCATGAAGCAATAATTGCCACTATAAATATAGTCATCAAATCCTATATCTACGGCTTCTTGCAAATTCTTTATCCTATAAAAATCGAAATGATAAATAGTCCCTGATGTATTTGATAAATATTCGTTTACTATTGCAAAGGTTGGTGAACAGACATTGTCCTCTACTTCTAAAACTCTACATAAAGATTTTGTCAATGTGGTTTTTCCTGCTCCCATTTGTCCGTTTAAAGAAAAATGTCTTGCTTTTGGAAAATCGCTTAGTATTTCTGATGCAACTCTATCAATAGAATCTAAATCTTTTAGTATGTATTGTTTTTTCATTGTGTTCTATTTATTTGTCAATTTAATGAAAGGAATCATTACTTCTTCCATAGAAATTCCTCCGTGTTGGAAGGTGTTCATATAATACTGCACATAGTGATTGTAATTTGTTGGGTAGGCAAAGAAATCATTAGAGCGTGCAAATATATATGGAGAAGAAATGTGCAATCTTGGTAGGGAAATATCCTCAGGGTTTTTAACGTCAAATACTTCCTTAGGATTGTAATCTAAAAGTTTTCCAACCTTGTATCTTAAATTAACAGATGCGTCTTTGGTTGAACGAACTTTTATAGGATTGTTTATCTTCACTGAACCATGGTCGGTGGTTATGAAAATATTTACCTTTTTGGAGCTTAAATATTTTATGACATCTAAAATCGGAGAGTGTTCAAACCAAGTTTTTGTTACACTTCTATATGCTTTTTCATCTTCTGCTAATTCTCTTACTAAAACAGATTCTGTTCGAGCATGAGATAGCATATCTATAAAGTTGTAAACTATTATGTTTAGTTTGTTTTGCAATAGGTTTGGTAAGTTATCTATCATTTTCTTGCCATAATTCACATTCAAAACTTTATGATAAGAGGTTTTTATGTTGATATTATGTCTTGCAAGGTTCTTTTGGAAGAATATGTATTCATTTTGGTTCTTTAATCCTTCTTGGTCTTCGTCTATCCATAAGTCTGGATAGGTTTTCTTTATCTCTGACGGCATTAAGCCCGACAAAAGTGCATTGCGAGCATATTGTGTGGTGGTTGGAATTATGCTATAATAAATATCTTCGTTTTCTACTCTGAAATATTGTTCGATTTGGGTTTGCAAGGCTTTCCATTGATCAAAGCGAAAGTTGTCTATGATTATTAAAAAGTTAGACTTGTCATCTTCTTTCAAAGAAGGAAATAATTTTTCCTTTAAAAGCGTGTGCGAAAGCAAAGGATTATTTTCATTTTTCTTTGAAATCCAATTCGCATAGTTTTGTTGGTAATATTTAGAGAATAGATTATTTGCTTCTTGCTTTTGTTGCTTCAAGATTTCGAATAATCCAACATCGTTAGACTCTGCAAGGTTTAACTCCCAATATACTAATTTTTTGTAAAGTTCTATCCACTCGTCCCAATCTAATCTTTCTTGTAATTTAAAGCCTATTTGACGAAATTCTTGTTGGTAACTCATAGTGGATTTCTCACTTACAAGGCGCTTTGTGTCTAAGTGCTTTTTTAGAGTAAGGAGGATTTGATTTGGATTGACTGGCTTGATAAGATAATCTGAAATTTTAGAGCCGATTGCTTGCTCCATGATTTGCTCTTCCTCACTTTTGGTAATCATTATTATGGGAAGGGCTGGATAAAGCTCCTTTATGATGTTGAGAACTTCCAAACCTGAAAGGCCTGGCATGTTTTCATCTAAAAATACTATGTCTATTTTTTCTTCTGCCAATATATCTAATGCCTCATTGCCGTCAATAGCAAGAGAAAAGGCGTATCCTTTTGTTTCAAGGAAAAGAACGTATGGCTTTAATAAGTCTATTTCGTCATCTACCCAAAGAATCTTTACCATATTCCAATAGTTTAAAATGTAGAATTAAAACGTGAGTTTATGGTAATTTGGTATAAGTTTAGCAGAAAAACTATTGAAGAAAATCTACTATTGCTCCTTCATCTATATTGGTAGATTTATATAAATCTACTATTTTCCCGTTGTCTAAAAGTACGATTATAGGTTGTCTCCCCTTTGTTGCTGCAAGGAAAAGCAATGGATGAACTTGTTGTGTTGGTAATTTTTCTATTCCTGTTTCTTTATAAAAAGTGTCTAAACTATTGCTCTTTCCCCAAAATAACATAACAAATTTTTCTTTATTTAAGTTATGGCGTTTTATAATCACATCAAGTTTTATCGCTGTTCGCTTACAGTGTTTGCAGGCCGTAGAATATAAACATAGGACTTTCTTTCCTTCTTGTATATTCATGTTTTGAACTTCTTCTTTGCTTAAAAGTTTTTCAAAACTTGGTATATCCAACTCTACTTGTTTACCATAAAGTTTGTGAACTATAATATCTGGTGGTCTTATTATGAAAAATGTTGCAAGGGGTAAGGCTAAGCATCCTATAAGAATGTATTTTGCATATTTTGTTTTCCATCCTTTGTCGAAAAACAGACCTATGGAAAGCACTAACAAAATAATGTTTTTTATTATCGTTTGCGAGTCCGATAAAATAAGTACTTCTCCAAAGCAATGGCAATTTTCTGCATCTACTTCAAAGAAATAGGGTTTTAATAAAACGTATGTTGTGAATAAAACAAGACTGCCTACTGTCAGCCAGCGTGATAGTTTAGGAAATATGCCCAAAATTAACATCAATCCTAAACATGCTTCGCCTGAAATAAGTATTCTTGTTAAAAAATTTGTAAGATTCCAAGAAAATAACTCGTGTTCAAATACAAACATATCAAATGCTTCTATCGAAATATACTTTGTAACGGCAGAAGCAACGAAAACTAAGCCTATTATTATTCTTAATATTATTAAAATTATTTTCTTGAAATCCATAACAAACTAAATTTCTACACAATTAAAAGGAAAATTTCCAAATTCTGCTTTTTTAGCATCTAATACTATATCTGAACAACTTCCCGGCCAGTCATAGTATTGATATATTTCTGTTCCGTATGAGCATTCACAATCTGTTGTATCTGTGCATGCAGTAAAAATAGCACAAGTTAAAACTACTGATAATGCTAACAAAATTTTTTTCATAATTTCTTCATTTTATTCAAAAAAAGGAACACCCTATAAAGGGTATTCCTTAATATTTCATTCCGATTAGGGATTAGTGTTCTACGCAGCTTAAAGTTATACCTAAAGATTCCATATCTGCTGCTGGATATAATTCAGCCCAACTACCAGTTAAGTCTTCAAATGTAACTTGGTCACAAGTTCCTTGGAATTCTACTATTGTTGCTTCTTCTGCTGTGAATAATTCATTTGACATCAAAGGTGATGTTGCTGTACAATCACAATCTGAAATAGGCTCACATGCTGCGAAAGCTAAGAAAGCTCCCATTAAAAATAACACTTTTTTCATAGTTCAATTAAATTTAATTGTTATTAAAATATTCCTACTCTTTTAAACAAGGATTTTCGGTTCTTCCTTATAGAGTTTAATCTATTGTTGGCAAAATTAAAAAAAAATATTATCCTAACAAAATTTTATTTATAAAATATCGCAATTTATTTTTAAAACCTATACATTAAAGACAGGTTAATGTAGTGATGGTATTGGGCATTGCTTACTTTAACATCATAATTGAATATTTCATATTCGCCTGGTCTTATACTTATTATAGAATAGTTATAAGTGGCGTTAAGGAAAAAGTGTGTCGAAAAACGATAATGCAATCCTCCTGAAATTAGTAGGTTTACTGGTCTGAAAGAATTTTGCTCTAAAAGTTCAAAACCTGATGCTGTACTTTCATTGCTATATATCAAAACAGAAGGCATTAGTCCTAATTTTAAATCTACTTTATTCGTAAATCTATATCCTGCATATATTCCCCAATCTATATAGTTCGTTGTAAGTTCTATTTGAGAGAAATCCACGTTTTTACTACTTGCAACTCTACTGCCTTTCATTGTATATGATAGGTCAGTGAGAAGGAATATATTATCTGTCAAATCTCTTGACACAAAGGCTCCTCCTGTTAATCCTATTTTGTTATATCCCGACAAACCGTCGCCATCGACTTGGGAAGGGGTAATTCCAAATTGCAATCCAAACTTAAAGTCTTGTGCGCTTATGCTTAGTGGCAAGCATAATGCAATTAAAAGTAGAAAATATAAGATATGCTTTTTCATGATTTTATAATAAAAATGGATTATGTGTTTTTTCGTAATCTACTGTTGAATATGGTCCATGTCCAGGGTAAACTTTTGTTTCTTCTGGTAGAGATAGTATTTTTTCTCTTATATTGTCTAAAAGAAGTTCTAAATCTCCTGTTGGTAAATCGGTTCTTCCTATTGATTGTGCGAATAAGGCATCGCCTGTTATTACATATTTTTCTTCTGCATTATAAAAACTTAAACTACCTGCGCAATGCCCTGCTGTATCAAGGCATTCTATCTTGCTGTTTCCAAATTCTATTATATCTCCCGATAATATTGTTTTTATTTCTACGGAACTTATGTTTCCAAGATTAAATCCCATCATAGCCGCTTGGCTTTCGGCTGTTTTAAACATCGCAACCGCATCTGCACTCATAGTGATTGGCAACGAATATCTTTGACATATAAATGCTGTTCCGCATAAGTGATCAACATGTGGGTGTGTTAATAATATATGTTTTACTTTTAATGAATTCTTTTCAATAAATTCACAAATTTCTCTTTCTTGTAGCGCGCCTTGTGAGCAAACATCTACTAAAACACATTCTTTTGTGTCATCAAACAAAACATATGTATTTACTTCAAAGTGATTTTGTGGTATTATTTCTATCATTTCTTATTCCTCCATTGTTTTTGCTTTATTCCAAATTGTATCCATCTCTTCAAGAGTCATATCTTGAAGTCTTTTGTTTTGCTCTTGTGCTATTTTTTCTATGTATTGAAATCTTTTTATAAACTTTCGATTAGTTCTTTCTAAGGCATGCTCAGGTTTTATTTTTAGAAAACGAGCATAATTTATTAAGGCAAATAGTACATCGCCAAATTCCTCTTCTATTTTTTCTTTATTGGTATTTGTTTCTACTTCGTTTTGTAATTCATTTATTTCTTCCTCTACTTTATTCCAAACGTCTTCTTTCTTTTCCCAATCAAATCCTACTCCCGCTGCTTTTTCTTGTAATCGATATGCTTTAATTAAACTATCTAATGCACGAGGAACTCCTGAAAATACAGACTCTCTCCCTTCTGTCATTTTGATTTGCTCCCACGTTTTTTTAACGTCTTCTGCGTTTTCTACTTTCACTTCTCCGTATATGTGTGGATGACGTCTTATTAGCTTTTCACACAAAGAATCTATTACAGACTTAATGTCAAATTCATTAGTTTCGCTTCCTATTTTTGAGTAAAAGACTACATGTAGCAATAAATCACCAAGTTCTTTCTTTATTTCTTGTTTGTCATCGTCTTCTATGGCTTGTGCAAGTTCGTAAACTTCTTCTATGGTATTTGATTTAAGGCTTAAATTTGTCTGTTTCTTATCCCAAGGGCATTTTTCCCTTAATTCATCCATTATATTTAATAACTTAGCGAAACTTTTCTGTGCTTCTTCGTGTTTAGTCTGTTCCATTTTCTTTCCAATTATTGGCTATTTTTATGATTTCATCTACTGCTTGATTGTTCATACATTTGAAATGTTTCTTTGGACATTGATTGTAGCCCAATTTACTGCATGGACGACAAGAAAGATTTTTGATTTCAAAGTTGTAGGTTTCTGCTTCTGAGTTTGCGGAACGATAAGGATACATTCCAAAATCCATCACCGTATTTCCCCATACACATATTATGTTTTTATCTAATGCAGATGCGATGTGCATTAAACCTGTGTCAGCAGTAATCACTCCAAGTGAGTTTTTAATTAAGGCACTACTTTGATTTATGTTGTATGCTCCACATCCGTTAAAAACTCTTGCACCTATTGCATTTCCTATCTTAGAGGCCTTTTCCCAATCTCCTTTATCTCCTAAAAGAATTATGGGTTTATCTATTCCTTTACAAATTTCAGTTAATAAACTCAAAGGCATTTGTTTGGTAAAATGCTTACTACCTACGACAACTGCGATATATCCGTTTTGAAAATTTAGAGGCAGAGCGTCAGGTGATATAAAATCTTCTTCTTGTAGAAAGAAATCCAATCCTTTTTTATCGTTTGTTACTCCCAATTTACTTGTCGCTTCAAAATATCTATCAACTATATGAATATTTGGTAGTTTGTTAATCTTGAATTTTACAAGTAAGAATTTTTTTAGGTTTAATTTAGGGAAAGATTTGCTTTTTACTCCAAGCAACGCCTTAATCCTAAATGTACGAAGGTTTTTATGTAAATCGACTATGTAATCGAATTTATTCTTTCTTAGTTTTCTAAACAAATCTGCATCTTCTAACAAATGTATTTTATCAATATACTTGTTATTTTGCAGAAGCGAAGAATTAGCTTTTTTTGTTAGATAATGAATTTCTACGTTTGGCAACTGCTGTTTTAGTGCCCTTACGATAGGTGTTGTTAATACAATATCCCCTATCGAAGAAAATCTGATAACTAATACTTTTAACCGTTCCATTATCCTACGCTATTATCTAAACTTATGGATAATAATTTCTGTGCTTCAACAGCAAATTCCATTGGCAACTTATTCAAAACTTCTTTTGCGTATCCGTTCACTATTAAGCCTATTGCACCTTCTTGACTTATGCCTCTCTGACGACAATAGAATAATTGGTCTTCTGATATCTTAGATGTAGTAGCTTCATGCTCTACTATTGAAGTTTGATTATCTACTTTTATATAAGGAAAGGTGTGTGCTCCGCAGGTGTCTGTTAGCAATAAAGAGTCGCATTGTGAATAGTTTCTTGAATTTTCTGCTAATCTGTTTACTTTTACTAAGCCTCTATATGAGTTTTGACTCTTTCCACTTGAAATACCTTTACTTATGATTGTACTTTTAGTGTTTCGTCCAACGTGAATCATCTTTGTGCCTGTGTCGGCTTGTTGATAATTATTTGTTACGGCAACTGAGTAAAATTCTCCAACAGAATTGTCGCCTAATAATACACACGAAGGATATTTCCAAGTGATTGCAGAACCTGTTTCTACTTGTGTCCAAGACAACTTAGAGTTATTGCCTTTGCACATACCTCTTTTTGTTACGAAATTATAGATTCCTCCTTTTCCGTCTTTATCTCCCGGATACCAATTTTGTACTGTGGAATATTTTACTTCGGCATCTTTCATTACTACTATTTCTACAATAGCGGCGTGCAGCTGATTTTCATCTCTTTGTGGAGCAGAGCAACCTTCCATGTAAGAAACGTATGAGCCTTCGTCAGCAACAATAAGGGTTCTTTCGAATTGTCCTGTTCCTCCTGCGTTTATTCTGAAATAAGTTGAAAGTTCCATTGGGCAATGTACGCCTTTTGGAATGTAACAAAATGAACCGTCAGAAAAAACTGCTGAATTAAGTGCAGCAAAGTAGTTATCTCCTATGGGAACTACACTTGCCAAATATTGTTTTACTAAGTCAGGATGATTTTTTACAGCTTCACTAAAAGAACAGAATATTACACCAGCCTTACTCAATGTATCGTGAAACGTTGTCTTAACAGAAACAGAGTCCATGACTGCATCAACCGCCACTCCTGTTAATCTCTTTTGTTCATCGAGTGATATTCCAAGTTTATTGAAAGTATCTAAAAGTTCTGGGTCCACTTCATCAAGACTTTGTAGTTCTTTCTTTTTCTTAGGTGCAGCATAGTAAATTATATCTTGGTAATTGATTGGTGGAATGTTTAAATGAGCCCAATCAGGCTGTGTCATAGTTATGAATTTCCTAAAAGCCTTTAAACGAAACTCTAAAAGCCAATCAGGTTCTTGCTTCATCTTTGAAATACGACGAATAACCTCTTCGTTTAATCCCTTTTCAATAAATTCAGTCTCAATATCCGTAACAAAACCGTACTTATAGTCATTATTTGTTACGTTTTCTATAATATTCTTATCCTTTTCCATATTACAAAATTACTACTTTTGATTTACTTGACAAAATATAGAAAAACTTATTTAACAATAAAATATTCAAAGAAAGGTAAACGTTTCGTAAAAACTTTCGTAAAAAGTATTATTATGGAAAATAAGAATTTGAATACACTTCTTAATAGAAGGACTATTAGGAAGTACAGCGATAGAAATATAGAGAAAGATACTCTTGACTTAATTCTACAAGCTGGAATTAGAGCTTCTAACTGTGGAAACATGCAGATATACAGCATAATAGTTACACAAAAACAAGAACGTAAAGAAGCATTATGTAAATTGCATTTTAACCAACCAATGGTCAAAGATGCGCCTGTTGTAATCACTGTTTGCGCAGATGTAAATAGGTTCCACAAATTCTGCGAACAAAGAAATGCACCTAAAAGTTACGACAACTTTTTATGGCTTAATGTTGCAACAATAGATGCAACTATTTGCACACAAGCAATGGTAAATGCAGCAGAAGAATTAGGTATAGGAGCTTGTTATATAGGTACAGTAAACTATCAAGCGAAAGAAGTTGCAGAATTATTACATCTTCCAAAAGGTGTTGTTCCTGTTACGACAATTACATTAGGCTATCCGTCAGAAATACCTCCTTTAACAGAACGCTTACCTATGGAAGCAGTTGTTCATTACGAAGAATATGAAGATTATAGCAAAGAAAAAATAGAACAACTTTATGAAGAATTTGAACAACTTCCACAAATAAAAAAATACATTGAAGAAGCAAAACAAGAAAACCTTGCACAAGTATTCACAAATGTAAGATACAAAAAGCAAGATGCAGAATATTTTTCAGAAAAGTATAAGAATTTCTTAAAAGAACAAGAATTGTTTTAACATTTATTAAATATTGATAATTGAAATGAAAGCAAGAGTAAGTATAATCATGGGCTCCACTTCGGATTTGCCTGTTATGGAAAATGC
>JAEIGA010010439.1_pt1 | contig 14079 bp, 12 predicted proteins | sample 9270691 | NCBI WGS metagenome assembly JAEIGA01 (sample SAMN17057246, study PRJNA624740) | gut metagenome | biome: biome; isolation source: fecal sample | host: Bos grunniens | place: China: Xizang | collected 2019 | reverse complement strand
CGATGAGCCTGAATTAAAAATTATCGATGTGTTTATTTGTAAATTACGCAAAAAATTAGAAGATGCTTCGGGCGGAAAAAATTATATTGAAACCGTTTGGGGACGCGGTTATGTATTGCGTGATCCGGACGAAGTTAAGAAATAAATAATTGGTAATGACTAAATTTAAGCCCTCGTAAACATGAGGGCTTTTTTTATCTTCTTATATCAAATTTTTCAAAATTGTTTTTGCAATATTCTATCAGCTCGTTGTCGCTAAAGATATTTTCGCAATCACTATCCGTTGTTATTTTATCTGATTCAATCGGACGGTATTTTTGTAAAAAGTATTTTTTTACACCTTTGGCTTTTAATGATTTGGCAATTTCGAACAAATCTTTTGTGCTTAAAAACCTTGGATCACAGGTTGTACGGCATTCAAAATCAACATTACTTTTTAGCAACAAGTCTAGGCTTTCTTCAACTTTTGCCAAATGATTGACACCAACAATTTTTTGATAATGCTCTACTTCAAAAGGTGCTTTTATATCCAAGCCCACCCAATCAACTAATGGTAAAACTTTTTCAAGATGTTTTGGGTGATAACCGCCGGTATGAAGCCCTATTTCATATCCTAAATTTTTAACTTCTATAATCGCATCGGCTAAACAATCTTGCATTAGCGGTTCGCCACCGGAAAAAGTTACGGCATCAAGTTTTCCTACGCGCGAACGCAAAAAATCCATCCATAATTCCCAAGAAAAATCGTTTTCTTTGCTCAAATCTCTGATAGCGGCATTATGACAAAAAGGACATTTCCACGGGCAACCTTGCATAAAGACAACAGCGGTTAGTTTTTCGGGAAAATCAACGGCGCTGAATTTCTCAACGCCGCCAACTTTGATTACTGACATATAATGAGTTCTCTTATTATTCTGCTGCGATTGCGTAAGAACCTTCTTCGCAATGGCAAGCACAACCTTCAACAGCTTTCAACTCAGAAAAGTTTAAGCGAGATTTGAATTCTGATTTTTTGCCTACATTAAATTCTGAGTAAGGACGCAAATAGCCCATAACTCTTGTCCATACTTCGCATGGTTGTCTTTCTTCGTCTGCAAGTTTGATATCTTCAAAATTAACAGTTGTCATTTCTTTCTCCATTTTCTCTTATAAAATATTAAACTTATGCAACATCTTTTCTTGATGCGGCGGCTCTCTTTATTGCCTTCTTTTCTTCATCACAAATCGGGCAATATTTGTGTTCTCCTGAAATATAACCATGCTTTGGACAGATGGAAAAAGTAGGAGTTATGGTAATGTACGGCAAACGATAATTCGTCAAAACGCGTTTTACGATATCTCTGCATACCTTAGCTGAGGAAATGCGTTGACCCATATACAAGTGAAGAACTGTACCACCGGTATATTTTGTTTGAAGTGTTGATTGCAAATCAAGTGCTTCAAACGGATCATCCGTATAACCGACAGGTAATTGAGATGAGTTAGTGTAAAACGGATTCTCTTTAGTGCCTGCTTGGATAATATCAAGATAGCGTTTTTTATCTTCGCGGGCAAAACGTGTGGTTGCGCCTTCGGCCGGTGTTGCTTCAAGATTGTACATATGACCTGTTTCTTCTTGAATTTTAACCAGCTTGTCGCGGATATAATCTAAGAATTTGATTGCAAAGTTTTGTCCCCACTCATCAGCAATAGAGTGTTCGTCATTGGTAAAGTTTCTAATCATTTCGTTGATACCATTAACACCAATGGTAGAGAAGTGATTACGCAAAGTTCCCAAATAACGCTTGGTGAACGGGAACAAACCACCGTCAATTAAGCGTTGAATCAATTTACGCTTGATTTCAAGTGAAGTTTTTGACAGTTCTAATAACTCGTCAACACGAGCATATAAACCGGCTTCGTTTCCTTTGTAAACATAGCCCAAACGAGCACAGTTAAAGGTTACCACACCGATAGAACCTGTTTGTTCGGCAGAACCGAACAAGCCGTTACCTCTGGCCAATAGTTCGCGCAAATCAAGTTGCAAACGGCAACACATTGAGCGGATTTGACCCGGTTTTAATACTGAATTGATAAAGTTTTGGAAATAAGGCAAGCCATATTTGGCTGTCATTTCAAACAACAACTCGGTGTTTTCATCTTCCCAAGGGAAGTCCGGAGTCATGTTGTAAGTCGGGATCGGGAATGTAAACGGACGGCCTTTGATGTCACCTTTCATCATAACTTCCATATAGGCCTTGTTTATCATGTGCATTTCTTCTTGCAAATCGCCATAAGTAAATTCTTGTTCAACACCGGCGATAAGAGGATGAGTATTACGCAAATCTTCAGGGCACACCCAGTCAAATGTAAAGTTGGTAAACGGTGTTTGAGAACCCCAACGAGAAGGAACATTCAAGTTGTAGATAAGCTCTTGCATGCATTGATATACTTGCTTGTAAGAAAGTCCGTCTTTTCTGACATATGGAGCAAGGTAAGTATCAACTGATGAAAATGCCTGAGCTCCGGCCCATTCGTTTTGCAATGTACCCATAAAGTTAACCATTTGACCGACAGCAGCAGAAAGATGCTTTGCCGGACCGGCTTCGGCTTTGCCCGGTACACCGTTAAATCCTTCGTGAAGGAGGTTTTTCAATGACCAACCGGCACAATATGCAGCCAACATACTCAAATCGTGGATATGAATATCACCATTGCGGTGAGCTTCGCCAACAGCCGCCGGATATACATGGCTGAGCCAATAGTTAGCTGTTACTTTACCAGAAACATTCAAAATCAAACCACCGTTAGAATATCCTTGGTTGGCGTTTTCGTTAATACGCCAGTCAAGTTTTTCCAAATATTCGTTGATTGAGCTTTCAACATCAACCATAACTTTTTGATCATTACGAGTGCGTTGACGCTGATCGCGGTACAAAATGTACGCTTTGGCAGTTGCAAAATAGTTAGCTGAAATAAGAACTTGTTCGACAATATCTTGAATTTGTTCAATTGAAGGTAATTCAGACTCGAACTTGTGCTTTAGCACTTTTAAAACTTGTGCGGTCAACAACCAACTTTCTTCTTCTCCAAACTCTTTGGTTGTGCTACCGGCTTTGTTAATGGCATTATAAATCTTTGTGCTATCAAACGGTGCCAAGGTTCCGTCTCTCTTAGCTACATTATCGATACCGATATTCTCTTCGGCAATTGATGACATTTTGTACTCTACTTCTGACATTTCTTAAATTACTTCCTTATTTTCTTGTGGTTAGACTCCAATGTCAAATCTGACACTAAACATACAATATATAGAGTTAATAAAAAGTAAAGACACAAGATATAGTATTCACAATTTTTATTTCTCTATAAATAAAGTACAATAATTTAGCAATTTCTGCATTGGCTTTATTCTTATATAAACCCCCTTCACAAACAACCTTTAAATAGTTAACAAACTTGTGTTTTTGCTCTATCTATTTAAAAAACTGTCATAATTTTTTTTTTGCCCTGTTTATAAAGTTCTTAACAACTTTTGGGAATTTCCGATATATCCGAAAATTTAGATAATTTAAGCTAAAAATTAACCATTTTTCTGTCAAAAACCGAGTCGTTTAAATTTGGATTCTTTTTTATGGATTCGAATCGGATTCGAGTCTTTAAAAAAAACAAGAATAAAAAAGACAATTGTCAGGCTTGAGAGAAATTTTATGAATAAAGCCTAACTTATTATTCCCAAAAAAAAGCGGCCCGACCGAGCCGCTTTTTTTGTTTTATCTGGACTTAGTCGAAACATCTTGTCCGACGGTAACATCCGTTATGTACTCATCGGAGCATTGACGACCGACACAGCGTTTTAGCACCTGAGCAGTACGACCTTCGGTCAAACCTCTCATTTTTATCGAAGGAACATATACATCGGTAATTTTAATACCAAAGGTAATAAATCCGACTCTGCCTTCCTCATCAGAAATATAAGCTTTTACACGATGAGAACCGACATTACCGGGCATTGCCATACCGACAAAAGCATTGCGATATTCATCAAACATCAACCAATCAGGTAACGGAGTATCGTCTATCATACCGGCTTTTACCGAAACTTTGCCTTGAGGATTCAACTTATTGATAATTTCTTGCGGAATAACCACATCTATTTTTTGACCGCTTTCCAATACCAAATCAGGCAACAATTTTTCTGATGACAAATTTACCGGAGGGCGTTTGGTCGGAACATCTAACATATAGGGGCGATTATCCGGCAAAAACTCGCCTTTACGCCATTTTTCCAATACGCCGCGAAGATAAACGGCTATTCTCGAAGGTTTTTCGTTCAACATATAATAAGGAATCGCATCCATACCCAATGTCGAATACAAGTTACCCAAAGCATCTTGCAAGTTTACATAAGCAATCATGGCTTTTGCTTCGTCTTCGATTGCTCGAGCCGATTCTAATTGAGAGTTTGCAGCTCTTGAACCATCGGTGATTGTGGTATCTTCGGCAATATCTTCTGAAGCATAGGCCAGCTCTTGAGCGATTTGATAATCTTCAATCGCTGACATATAACGAGCCCAAGCAACATATACTTGTGTCAAAACAAGGTTGGTCATGCGTTGACGGCGCAAAGCCTCGGCCTCGAAATATTTGGGATTATTGTTGTTTTCAAATACAGACATACCGACTTCTTTGGCTTTTTTTGACCACGCGCGATTATAGTAATTGGAATCGGTTTTATATTTGGCATCTCCCGGATTTGAGAAAATCTTGAATGATGCAACAACCTCATCAACATCTGTTACCAAATCTCTGGTTCTTAATTCCGGACGGTTGGTCAAAGCTACCCATTCCATTTCACTCAGAGAGCTTTTGATTTCCGGCAAATCAAAGTTACCGCTTTCCTTACCTACCAATGTGATTTCGGTAGAAGGATGGAAACCCATCAATGAGGCTAAGCGAACATTAGCCGTTTCTAAATCACGCTTGATATTTGACAAATCTTTGGTAGCCTCCATAAATGAGCGTTTGCGTTCCAATTCGCCAATACTCAAACTTTGACCTTCTTTAGCCAATTCGACGGTTTTGGCGTTGAGTTCATCAACATCCAAGGTCATATATTCTATCATATCGTCAATTAGCGGAAGCAATCTTTGAGCGCTCAGAGCTTTCCAATATAAAACTCTGGTTTCTTGCATAAGATTATGAATTACTTTGCGGCTTTGCTCATAGGCTACGCTGGTTTTATACCAATCATCTTTACTTTGATAAAAAACGGTACTTACATCCAAAATATTCCAAGCGAGTTTCAACTCAGAATCCATAGCACTTCCGTTAGAGGGATTAACATATCCGGCAGAAGAGAAAACCTCAGGCAAACGATTTTTAGGATCTTTACCTACTTCTATCATACTTTGCTGATAGCTGACCAAACGGCGAGTATAGTTGTACTTTAAGGCAAGCGCAAAAGCCATATACATATCTATGGGTTTTTCAATCTTGCGCGGTGTTGCGGTATACATTGTTTGCATATCGGTATCAACACGAATCGCCCTATCCCACTCGGTATACGCGGCCGGAGACGGAACATCGCCCAAAAATGCCGGACGGTTTGAACACGCAGTTATTAACAGCGCTAAAAAGCTGAATAATATAATTGTTTTTTTCATTATCCTTACCTTAAATCAAACATTCTTTTATGCTAGCTTATATCAATATTTTAAATATTAACAGTTTTATTTGCTTTTATTCAACAATGTTGTATAAAATTAACAAAAAAGATATTATTATCGTGTTATACTAAATGCAAAGTTGTTTAAATTTATTTTTATTTTAAGAGGGATTATGCTGGATTTATTTAATACAGTCTTCAGATTTAAGGAAAATAAAAGTCCTGACAAGCTCGGAAAATATCCCGAAGCGGTACACACCCTTGCCTTTCCCGAACGCAGATATCTGTGGACATCAAGACTTTTGGTTATATTTTCCAGTATCAGCATCAGTCTTAATTTAATTTTAGTTTCTTCAATATACTTGATGTTGCCGCAGCGAACTGCTTATCCTTTGTTACTTCAAAAAGATAAGAACTTCACTCAACTATCACCGGTCGAAAGACAAGAAAAAGCCATAGCGGTAGCAGATTTGCTGACAGAAAGTTTGGTTGAAGAATATATCTATATGCGACATGTTATTACTGACGATTACGACGAGATGATGTCGCGTTGGGGACGCGGCTCTCGTGTATATTGGATGTCTTCCCCAAATATTTATACGGCTTTTATCTCAAATGATGTAGAAAAAAACATCAGAAACTCTCAGCTTACCGGAATCGTAAGATTAGTTGAAACCGAGTGGATCCGACCGACATCAAGAGGATTTTGGCAGGCTCAATTTATTACCATCGACTATTATCCGGAACAAAAGGAGCCGATCATAAATATTTGGCGAGCCTATATTCGCGCGGCCTTGGCTCCGATACCTTATGAAAACAAATCATTGCGCGAACAAAATCCTTTCGGCTTTTTGGTAACCAACTATGCTTTATCTTATGTAGGAACTCCCGGTGACCCGCAAAGTTATTTGAATACAGCAAAAGAAGTTCGTAGCGAATTGTATGAATATTAGGATTGTTTATCATGAGTCTTTTTTCGCTTATATTCAAATATAAAGACAAAAAAAGCCCAGATAAATTAGGACTTTATCCGGAGAGTTTTCACATTCCGGCATTTCCGGAACGAAGATATTTGTGGGCGTCTCGGTTATTGGTGGTTATGGCTGTTATGAGCATGTGCGTCAATATTGCACTAACTTCCATAATATATATGTTAATACCGCAAATAACCGCAAAACCGTCATTTTTAAGCGCAGATGAAGCTTCTTATAAACTGGATAAAACTCAACCTTTACACAAAAATGATACATTTATGAACCTGCTGACGGAGGGATATATTAAAGACTACATAACCATGCGTCATGCAATTCCGAAATCTACCACTGATTTGTTTTACAGGTGGGATAAAAACTCTAAATTTTATTGGTATTCGACACCTTCGGCGTATTACGCTTTTTTAGATAAATTGAATCAAGAACAGATAACCCGTTTTATCAAACAAAAAATGGTCCGAGATATTGAAATTGATTATATAAAAAATATTGTAGGGAACCTATGGATAGCACAATTTAAGACATATACTTCAACTATAAACCGTCCTGAGCCTGATGCCATAATATGGCGCGCATATATAAGAGTCAGATTTGACGCTTTTGAAAAGTATGAAGATCTTGAAAAAACCGATATTGAAAAAGAAAATTATACACAAAATCCGTTCGGTTTTAAGGTTATATCATACCAACTGGGATATGCCGGAAAGCCTCAAAAAGCATATACAGCCATAGAAACCGCAAAAAAGGTTTTTGAGAGTTTGGAAGATGTCGAGCAATAGTTTACAGACATTTTATAAGTGCATTTACTATTGATATTTTATACTTATCATCTTCAACAGACGGCTTAATCTCATCATCTAAATCACAGATATATATCATTGATTGATGTTGTAAAAATCCTTTGCTTAATGATATATTGTCTTTGTTTTGAATTATATGTTCTTTTTGCTTGGCAATATCATTGATATATGAGCCTATCAAGCCATTGCGCTTTGAGTACAATTTTATAGAGTATACTGTTGAAATTGTACCAAAAATCAAGAACAATGCAGCCAATGGATGAATTAGTGCGGAATAAATTACAAGGCACAGTAACAAAATCAGCACAGACAGACTTCCGGTCACATATTTCAACCATTTTTTACGACCACAGTACCACAAAAATGTACCGATAAATGATACAAACATAGTCAAAACAGCAACCTTAAATACATAGAGCGAACTTATCTTAAATGAAGCTATTCCGGCAATAGCAAAGACAATCATTGCTAAGTTAAACAATAGATAGCCGATATTTAGCTTAAAGTTGAACATAAATACATCTTTTTTTAAGCCTTTTTCCAATTGGGCAACAAACCTTTTTAGCGGCAACTTGTTGTTTTTATTGACGGTAAAAGTGGTTTCATGCGACGGAAACAAACATTTTAAAGCTTTTTTCTCAAATTTAGCCAATGACTTTAATATATCTGTACTTTTAATAATAAGAATTGTATCGCCGGTTTTTTGAATATCGATAATATTCTTCTTATACATATCAAGCAAAAAACCACCGATTGATTTTTTATCAAATTTTTCGCAAAGCATATATCTCATCATTAGCGCCGTCTTATTCAAATTTACTTTTACGCGCGATTTTCCGCTTGAAATATAGCGCCAAGAAACAAATGATGAAATTGCAATAAAGAGTAAACCTATAAATGAAATGTATATGTCACCATAATTGTAGAACGAGCGAACAAAACGCTGTCCGATGGTTATGCCGGACATTACTTTTTTATCAATATCAACATCAATAAACATTCCGTTACCGACAAACAAAGGTATATCCGCAACAAATGTCGTTGAAAGAGTGTTTTGTTTATGAGTTACACTATTGGGATAAAATCCTCGCGATGAACCTATCATGGCATTTGCCCCCAGCAACCCTTCTTTATCGGGAATCGTTAAGTTGGTAATAGTTCTATCAACAACCAAATTCCAACCATTACCGCCGACATTCCAGTAAAATTTATATAAATCTTTATCTTCTATGAGTGCATTATCAGCTAAATATTGAAATTTATAGGTATAAATTCCGGGAGCAATTCGATAGTCTTTGTCCGGCACCATTAAAATTCTGTCTTTGTTTTTGGCCAGCGAATATTTAACCGGAACATCATTTATGGTAACCTCAATTATAGAATAATCGATATTTTGCACCTTGCCTTTTTCATTTATTATTCTGGATGGCAATATTTTGGTTAAGCCTGATTTTAATTTTTGATTATCAGCAACAACAACCACTGTTTCTTCAAATTTTATCATACCGTTTGATAACACATCAATATTATTCATCAACAACGGAATGTGCTCTATGGCCGGAACATGTACGGGAATATTGTATGGCGGCAATAAAGTAGAAATCACCGGCACACCGATTGAGTTCCATTGTTTAACTTCTTCACTAACTTGAGACGGAGCATATTTTTTTGCAGTTTCAGCTATAATTCTTTTGTTAAATTCAGCTTCAAGTATTTCATCAGATACATCGTTTCGCTCAACATCTGCAGGTTCATTTATTTTTTTGATTGCCTTTTCGTATGCTTTTTGAAAAAAGTTTTTTGCATCTTCTTGTTTTTGCATTGTTTCAAGTCTGCTTTCCACATGCGAAACGGTTCTGTTAACATCTTCTTTTTTTATTTTTTCAGCCGTCTTGAAACGTTCCAAAATAAATTCGGCAACCTCTTCTCTGTCAATATTTTTAATTACAGGATCTTTTTCTCCGATAATTTCTTGTTTAATATTTGTGTAACCGCTAACAGGTGTAATACGAGCTTCGGCAACACAAAAAAAGATTAAGTTGAAACATATCGCAAAAAAAAGTTTCTTCATAACTTGACACTCACTATTTAATTTATAATCATATGGTATATAGTAAAGCAAAGTTATTAAAAAGTTATAAAGGAGAACTTATAAAATGAATAAAGAAATTGGAGCAATTATTTTGGGCGCCGGCAAAGGTACACGCATGAAATCTGATCTGCCAAAAGTCTTGATGCCGGTTGCAAACAAGCCGATGATCAGACATATTATTGATACATTGGAGGAAATGAAAGTAAAGAAAATTGTTACGGTTATTGCTCCTGACGGTGACGCCGTAAGAAGAGAAGTTTTCCCATATCCTACTTGTATTCAAGAAAAGCAATTGGGAACAGGTCACGCTGTTTTGTCTGCCTGCAATGAATTTAGAGGATTTACCGGTGATGTTTTAGTTATTTTTGGTGACCAACCATTGTATACTAAAGAAAGTATGAATAAATTACTTAAAAAACGCGCCGAAGGATATTCGGTGGTTTGTATGGGATTTACCCCTGAAGATCCGGCCAGATACGGAAGATTGGTCATGGATGGCGATGATTTAAAACGCATTGTAGAATTTAAAGATGCATCTGATGAAGAAAAGGCTATCAAATTTTGTAATTCCGGTATTATGTGCTTTGACGGTGAAAAAATATTTTCTATTTTGGCTTCCATCAGTAATGATAATGCTGCACAAGAATATTATCTTACAGACGCAGTTGAAATAGCTCTTCGCATGGGATTGAAATGCTCTGCCGTTGAATGTCCCGTTGATGAAGCTTCGGCAGCCAATACCTTGGAAGAATTAGCACTATTAGAAGAACTTTTGAAAAAAAGAAAAGCTAAAAAATAATAAAATAAAGGTATATAATGAATTTTATTAAGCGCTATTGGTTCGGCGGTTTATTAGCCTCTGTTATGGGGTGTTTTTTGCTGTTGTTTGTACTATTGGTGATATCACCCAAACAAGACGCAAAAAAGCGCGGATTTATACAGTGCACCCAGGAAATGATTGATAATTTAATATCTTGTGAGCGCAAAATATGGTGCTCAACCAAAGCCATCGCCAACAATACTTTTTGCGATGTAAAAATTATAATTCAAGGTTTTGATTTGTGGCTTGATGACAAACAGCCTAAACCTTGGAGTAATTATATATTTGAGCCTGAAATTGAGAAAAATTCATTTTTTGATGAAGAAGAGCGCGCCGAATATTTAAAAAAATATCCTGATGTAAAAGACGAAATGACGCGTTTAAATAAGCTAAGAAAGGATCTTGAAAATGAAGAAAATGAGCAAAACATCTCCGAAGAAATGTTGCCCAAAGAATGAACTTTTGGCATGGGATTTGACCGATTTATATAACGGAATCGATGATAAGCAAATCAACACAGATTTAGAAACTTATAAAAAATCAGCGCTTAGTTTTGCAAAAAAATATAAAGGCAAACTTGAAGGTTTGAATGCAAAACAATTTTACGAAATGGCAAAAGATTGTGAAGATCGCTCGGTTCTAGGTAACAAAATCGGTGTGTTTGCATATTTGAACATGGTTACTCAGATGAAAAATGCCAAGGCAATGGCTTTTTATCAAAACACTTCTGAAAAGCTTAATGACTATGGACTGCCTTTGATATTTTTGTCTTTGGAAATAAACAAACTACCACAAGCCAAAATTGATGAATGGCTCAAAGATGAAAAGGCGGCTTATTTTTCACCTTGGTTAAATCGTATAAGAATGTTTAAAAAATATGAATTATCCGAACCGGTAGAAGAAATTTTGCATGAAAAATCGGTTACTTCAGGCGATGGATGGCAGAGATTATACGAAGAAACCTCTGCTCGATTGAAATTTACGGTTGACGGCAAAGAATATAATGACAGCGAAATATCAAAATTGACTTTGGATAAAGACGCAAAAATACGAGAAAAAGCCGGAAAAGAAATCGCTCGTGTATTTAGAGAAAACGCGCCGTTGTTTACCTTGATTTACAATATGGTAGTAAAAGACAAGGCTATTGAAGATGTTAAACGAGGTTTCAAAACACCGGTTGCTTCACAAAACTTGGCTAACAGAGTTGATTACAAAGCCGTTGTGGCATTGGCCGATACGGTCAGAGCCAATTATGCTAATATTGCGCATCGTTTTTACAGGCTCAAAGCCAAATGGCTTGGGGTTAAAAAACTTGAATATTGGGACAGAAACGCTCCGCTTCCTTTTGAAAACGACAAAAAATATTCTTGGGATAAGGCCGTTGATACGGTCCTAAAAGCATATAACGAATTTTCGCCAAAACTTTATGATTTGGCAAAAGACTTTTTCAATAAGGAAAATTCATGGATTGATGTTCCGCCTCGTGATGGTAAAAGAAACGGGGCTTTTGCAATGTCTTTGCCTGATAAATATCACCCTTACCTATTCTTAAACTTTGTCGGTAAGCAAAATGATGTTTTAACTTTGGCTCACGAGTTAGGACATGGTTGTCATATGCGCTTAAGTTCAAAGCAAGGTGATTTGAATGATGCAACACCTTTGACATTGGCTGAGGTCGCTTCGGTGTTCGGCGAAATGCTAACTTTTCAATCACTGCTAAAACAAGCCAAGACTAATCAAGAAAAATTGTGTCTTATTGCCGGCAAAGTTAATGATATGATTAACACAGCCGTTCGCCAAATTGCATTTCATTTCTTTGAAACAAGAGTTCATGACGAAAGACGCAACGGCGAAGTTTCACAAGCTCGCTTAGCTGAAATTTGGAAAGAAGAAATGAGCGCATCTTTGGGTAAATATGTAAACATTGATAAGGTTACCGAGGATAATTGGGCCGTAGTAGGTCACTTTTTCTGGCGTCCGTTTTATGTATACGCATACTCATTTGCCGATTGTTTGGTAAATTCATTGTATCAGGTTTATCAAAACAAAGAAGTCAAAGATTTCGAAAACAAATATTTGAATATGTTATCTTTAACCGGTGTAAAAAAATATGACGAAATATTAAAACCTTTCGGGCTAAATCCTAAAGATCCTAAGTTTTGGAATATGGGTTTGAGCCTGATTTCAAGCTATATTGATGAGTTGGAAAAACTGGATAAGTTAATAGATAAAGAACAGAAAAAAAAGTAAGAACATACCGAAAAAGACGACATCAATAACCGAAAAATACTGTATACCCATATGCAGTATTTTTTTGTATAGTCTTATTGAACTGTTACTTTAGACTTTAACTACGAAAGGAATTTAATTTATGTTGTTTGGAACGATAAAATGGTTTAACACCAAAAAAGGATACGGCTTTATTGAGCCGGAAATAAGCGGAAAAGATGTTTTTGTTCATGTAACCCAATTAGAAAAAATCGGCTTAAAAAGACTTAATGACGGTCAACGCGTCGGTTATGAATTGTATGATGACAGAGGCCGAATTGCGGCAGGAAACATAAAAGTTTTGTAAGAAAATATAACTCATTCATTAGCTCCGAAAAAAAATAAAAAATGGGGGACGCCTTGTTTTTTATTTTTTTTTGCATATCTGAAAAGTCGGTCAATCAAAAAGGGGGATATTTTGAAAATACAGCATTGGATAATTTTGATTGTTTTTGTCTTTGCTTTAGTCATCAGCTTATTTTTTTGAAAAATATACTTGACAAGGCAAGCTTAAAGGTATAATAATGCCTCATCTTATCGCGGGGTGGAGCAGCCCGGTAGCTCGTCAGGCTCATAACCTGAAGGTCGTAGGTTCAAATCCTGCCCCCGCAACCAACGACAAAAACCTACCATAAAGGTAGGTTTTTTTGTTAAGATTATTTTTTGGACTATAAGGACGCATATAAAAATGATAAAATTAAGCAAAAAAGAAGCTGCTGTATTTGTAAAAACATTTCGCTAATCTTTGTATTTTATTTTAACTTTCTCTTTTATATTCGTTGTACACGCGATTGCCGATACTTATAAAGAAAAGACTTTTGACGAACATAGCATTATCGAAAATATTCAATTGACCTTTTTACTTCTTTCCGGTTGGATTTTTGTAGTTAATGCCGCTTTTAACAAAAAATTTCGTCCGGTGTTGCTTTTATTAGCGTCTTTAAGTTTTTTGGCGGCTTGTCGCGAATTGGATATGTTTTTTGATAAAAAGGTCCAATTTATCGGTTGGGAAATCGGTTTTATTTTTCCCGTTAGCGCCATTATTTATGCATACAAACATAAAAGGACATTAAGAAATACCCTTATAGATTTTTATTCTTCACCGGCTTTTCATATGATGTTGCGCAATGATTATCATTTTTCCGATTGCTCAATGTATCGGTCATGGTCCGTTTGTGAGAGATGTATTGGGTATCCAAAGTATCGCAGAAATCAAAGAATTGTTTGAAGAAAGCGGCGAAACAATAGGCTATTTTCTCATTTTACTATCTTCAATCGAGTTCTATCTAAGCTTACTAAAAGGAAAAAAATAATTTTTCTTACACGAGCAAGTGGTGTTTAGCAAAAGAGTAATAATCCGACGGGGTTATGATAAGGTGTTCGTGCAAAACGATACCGAGAGCGTCACAAGCTGATTTTACTCGTTTTGTTGCTTCAATATCATTACTCGAAGGTTTTGG
>JAEIGA010010438.1_pt1 | contig 14079 bp, 13 predicted proteins | sample 9270691 | NCBI WGS metagenome assembly JAEIGA01 (sample SAMN17057246, study PRJNA624740) | gut metagenome | biome: biome; isolation source: fecal sample | host: Bos grunniens | place: China: Xizang | collected 2019 | reverse complement strand
CACCCGGATTGGGAATTTTTGGCGCTGGTGCCGGACTTTGACCTGCCCACCACCAAGGCCCGCTCCCTGCTGCCGAAAGATTTGCCCCGGGCAGACGCCGTCTACAACATCGCCCACGGCGCATTGGTGCTGAAAGCTTTGGAGCTGGGCGACGAAAAGCTCCTGCGAAACGCTATGCAGGACCGTCTCCATCAACAGTACCGCAAGTGCCTGATCCCGGATTACGACAAGATCGAATCCCTGGTGCGGACTACCGGCGCGGCCTTCTGCCTCAGCGGCGCAGGCCCCACCCTGCTGTGCATCACCCAGGATGAAAAACTGGAAGAAAAGCTTGCCAAGAAGCTCAGCGCCATCACCACCGCTAATTGGGAAATGCTTCCCCTCCATGTGGAATTCCAGGGCGCCCATATCCTGTCTGCGGAGTAATTTTCGTCCCGTGCCCACCCGGCACGGGACTTTTTCTTGACATTTCGGTGATTTTCGCTATAATTTTCCTATCTTGTTTTTGTAAAGGAATGATTCAATGACTTGGGATTTCTTTGGCCCTGTACACATCGTTTCCCTGATTCTGGCTGTGGTGATCATTTATATAATGTATCTTGCCCTGCGGAACGCAACCGAAAAAACCCAGCTTTGGGTGATGGGCATTATCTCCTTTTTGGGGATCATCTCCATGATCTATAACATTCTGTTCTTGGACAATCCCTTGGAAAACCTGCCCCTGCATCTTTGTTCCTTCAACGCTATGATCCTGCCTTACGCTGTCTTTAAGAAAAACCAAAAGATCTGCAATATGCTGCTTCTGTGGTGCTTGGGCGCATTTATCGCACTGATCCTGAACAACGGCATCGTGGGCCTGCCGGTTCTGGGCTGGCGCAGCTTCTTCTACTATTTTCCCCACGTTTTTGAATTCGGCATTCCCATTCTGATGTTCGTATTTGGGTTGGTAAAAAAGGATTACAAAACCATTCCTATGACCATCGTGGTGCTTCTGATTCTGTTCGTGATGACCTTCACCGCCAACGAGGTGATCAACGGTTTTGTGGCAGAGTACAACCTGCTGACCCCGGAAGGAAAACCGGTGGTGGCAAATTATATGTTCTCCTCCGATCCCACTGCCAACCCCTTGGTGGCACTGTTCTACAAAATCATCCCCTTCAAATTCTTCTATATGCTTTTGGCTATTCCCATCGTGGTGGGCTATCTTCTGTTGGTCTACGCTCCGGACCTCATCCGGGCCCGGAAGCAGAAAAAGCAAACTGTTTGATATCCTGTGCAGGAAGCGAACGCGCTTCCTGCATTTCTTTTGCAAGATATGAATGGCATCTTGCAAAGCGTTTCTTTTTGCACCACGCCCTGCAATTTTCCGTTTTCGCTTTATTTTTCTGTAAATAATTCGCATTTATCGGCGTTTTATGATATTTTCCCGGCTTTATCCGTGCTTTTTATGCGTACTCTTCCCCACTCTGTATTCTTGCACATTTTGGCTTTTGTTGAATATGTATGAAAGATACCAAAATATTTCTTGCATTTTGTTTGTTTTTTCGGCAGAAAATATCTTGTTAAATTCCGGTTTTCCTGTTAAAATGAGGCATATTGATATTTTAGGAGGTATCCCCCATGTCCTATGTAGATGAAGTACTGGCAGTTGTGAAGGAGCAAAATCCTTCTCAGCACGAATTCAACCAGGCTGTTAAGGAAGTTTTTGAGTCCCTGCGGTCTACGATCGAAAAAAACGAGGCTGAATATCGCAGAGATGCTATTCTGGAGCGACTTTGCACTCCCGAGCGTATCATCATCTTCCGTGTGCCGTGGATCGACGATCAGGGCAACGCCCACATCAACAAGGGCTTCCGCGTGCAGTTTAACGGCTCCATCGGTCCTTACAAGGGAGGCCTCCGCTTCCACCCCTCTGTGAATCTGAGCATTATGAAGTTCCTGAGCTTTGAACAGAACTTCAAAAACTCCCTCACCGGCCTGCCTATGGGCGGTGCCAAGGGCGGCTCTGACTTCGACCCCAAGGGCAAGTCCGACCGTGAGATCATGCGCTTCTGCCAAAGCTTCATGCTGGAGCTTTCCAAATACATCGGACCTGACACCGACGTACCTGCCGGCGATATCGGCGTAGGCGCCCGGGAGATCGGCTATATGTACGGCTACTACCGCCGGATCCGCGGCTCTTATGAGGGCGGCGTTCTCACCGGCAAGGGTATCAGCTACGGCGGCTCCTTGGGCCGCACCCCCGCTACCGGCCATGGTCTTCTGTATATCACCGAGGAGGTTCTGAAGGCCAACGGCAAGTCCATCGCAGGTCAGACCGTGGCAGTTTCCGGCTCCGGTAACGTTGCCACTTACGCCATTGAAAAGGCCATCGCCATGGGCGCAAAAGTCGTTACCTGCTCCGATTCCAGCGGCTGGATCTACGATCCCGAAGGCATTGATGTCGCTCTGCTGAAGGAGATCAAGGAAGGCCGCAGAGGTCGCCTGACTGAGTATGCCGCCGCCCGCAGTAGCGCCCAGTACCACGAGGGCAAGGGCGTTTGGTCTGTCAAATGCGACATCGCACTACCTTGCGCCACCCAGAACGAGCTTCTGTTGGAGGACGCCAAGATGCTGGTTGCCAACGGCTGCTTTGCTGTGCTGGAAGGCGCTAATATGCCCACCTCTTTGGAGGCAACGGAATATCTGCAGCAGAACGGCGTTCTGTTCTGCCCCGGCAAAGCTGCCAACGCCGGCGGCGTTGCGGTTTCCGGCTTGGAAATGAGCCAGAACTCCGCCCGTATCAGCTGGACCGAGGAAGAAGTGGATGCCCACCTGCAACGGATCATGAAGAACATTTTCCAGGCGCTGGACTCTGCCGCCAAGGAAAACGGCACACCCGGCAACTACGTGGCCGGTGCCAACATTGCCGGCTTCAAAAAGCTGGTGGACGCAATGCGTCAGCAGGGCGTTATCTAAAAAGCAAGACCCGGTGTAAAAGCACCGGGTCTTTTTTATATATCTTTCAAGGTTACCGTAACTACCGTAGCATCGTCCTCGCCACCAACCTGCCCCCAGGAAAGCAATTTCCTTGCCAGCTCTGAAGGCGGCAGCGCGCCGTTCTCCCGGCAGCATCGCAAGGCCGCATCTTCTCCTACGCCATCGCTGACCAGCACCAGCATTTCTCCCCTGCGCAAGGAAAATTGCTCCCTTGCCTCTTGCATATCCGTAACAGACAATCCCGGAGGCGGTGTGGCATTGCCCAGCTTTTCCGCCCCCATCCCGGATACAAGATAAGAAGGCGCAGCGCCCCATTTATATAAGGTGACTTTCCCTGTATCCAACCGGATCTGGGCAAGATCCACGGTCACTGCCCCCGCCCTGTCCCGGAGGGCGCACAAGCTGTTGAGACTGCGGAGGGCGTGCTCCGCAGGAAAGCCCGCCATCAGCATCCGCCGCAACAGCTCTGCGGCGGATCTTCCTTCCTGCACCGCGCCAAAGCCCGTTCCCATTCCGTCGCACAGCAGGACATAATAATTTCCGCCCACCCCTGCAAACCGCAGGCAACGGTCACCGTTGCTGACCTCCGGCCGATTTCCAAAAACCTGCACCTCCGGGGAATAGAGATTTCCGTATGCTTCACTGCGCCGTGACAGTTTGTCGGACAAGTCCTGTAAATACTGGGACAAAAACTGATACTGCTGGATCACAGCCGCCCGGTATTCTTTCTGCCGTTCCCGGTCTGCCCGGATGGAACGGAGCTGTTCCTGGCTTCGGTGAAGCTCTGCGAAAAACCTGCCGCTTTTCCGACACAAAATAGGCAATTCCTCTTGGGTCAGCAGCGGCTTATGTAGAAGCAGCCCCGGGAGCTGACTGATCCGCTTGGCATCCCGACAGCCTTTTCGACAAGGGCAGCTTTCGCAAGCCTGTCCGGCCGCCCGGGCCACCAAAGCGTCTTCATCTACCGGCGTTTCCGGAACGGAAGTCAGGAGTTGTTCCGTTTGCGTCAGTACCCCCGCCGCCAGCTCCAGCCGTACTTGGGCAACGCCCACTTCTCCCCGGCGGTGGGTAGCCTTTCCGGGATGCAGCAGCTGCTGCCCCACAATGCCGCCCAGCAGAAGTCCCGGCACCGGATACAGATCCCATTTTCCGCACAGGCCCATCACCGTCAGATATACCGCCGCCGGGGCGGCCTTGGATATCCACTTAGGACACCGGGGGAGAAAACGGACAAGATAAGCAAGACAAACCGCCGCTGTCATCGGTACTCTGGTGACGCCGGCTAAATCCAGTGCCAGGCCGGCCAGCGCCGCCCCGGGGAAAGATCCCGCCACCGCAAGGCCACCGGCAGCCACATACCCCAGCCCCAAATAGGGCAGTGGCACGATCTGTGCCAAGGCCAGCGTGGCCATTCCCCAAGCCATCCAATCCAAAATCGGATTTCGTCCCCGAAGCACCGGCACAAAAAGCGCCACAGACGCCGCCCCCAAAACCACCCGGAGCATATAGACAAGGATGGGGGCATTGTCGAGGCCCAGCATTTGAAACACCACGCCGGCCGCTGCCACGATCAAGCCCCCCAGCACCGGCTGTAGCAAGGGCGTTTCCCGAGCCATACGGCTGTCCCCCACCGTCAAAGCTACAGCCATCGCCGCCGTTGCCCAAATGACCCCCTGATAGCCCGCTACGGACCAAAAATACAGATATCCCAAGCCGCTCCCCAAAGCCGCCAACGCTGCCCCGCCACCTGTGCAGGCGCAAACAAATCCCATCGCTATGGGCTGTGCCCAGTTGTCCAAACTGGCAGCGCCAAGGCAGAAGCCGGCCGCAAAGTAGGCCACCCCTCGCACAACGGTATGCACTCTGGGGTCAACCGCCCAGCGGCGCAGAAGCTGCCGGCCCTGCCGGACATAATTTGAAACCGGCGTTATCATATGTATCACTACCTTTCCAGCTGAATTTTAGCACTTTTGGGAAAAATATTTTGTCGCAAGGGGGTAGTTGTGAAAGATTCTTGCATACCGGCGCGATCCGATGTATAATAAGGAAAATTACCGTTGGAGGGTCAGTTATGGGCGTGGAATATGAGCTGAAATTTGTAGCTTCCGAAGAGCTCCTTGCCCTGTTGCGGGAGACGTTGCCCGGCCGGGAAGCCGTTTTCGCCATGGAGACCACTTATTACGACACCCCTGAGGGGGCGCTGTCTCTGAGGCATTATACCTTGCGCCACCGCCGGGAAAACCAAAAGCACATCTGCACTCTGAAAGCCCCTGCCGCCATCGGCAGAGGAGAATGGGAAACAGAGTGCGACGATATCGTGGCCGCCATTCCTATGTTATGTAAACTTGGCGCTCCCGAAGAGCTGGTAGCCTTGACCGCCGCAGGGGTCAACCCGGTATGCGGAGCAAAATTTCAGCGGGTGGCCAAGCTTTTGCCTTTTGAACAGTCGGTTCTGGAAGTGGCGTTGGACACCGGCGTTCTCATAGGCGGTGGAAAAGAAGCGCCTTTTTGGGAGCTGGAGATCGAATTAAAGTCCGGAGAAACTAAGGATGCCGATATTTTTGCTTCCCAGCTTTCCCGCGCTTTCCATCTGCAGACCCAATCCCGCAGCAAATTCCGCCGGGCTTTGGCCCTTGCAAAAGGAGAATGACCATGGCTTTTGAATCGCTGTTTTCCAAATATGACCGTTTGGTGTTATTTGACACAGAAACCACCGGTCTTCTCTTTCACCGGGATGAGATCATCGAGTTTGCCGCCGTGGTGCTGGAACAAAAGGACGGCGCTGTTGTGCTGACTGAGGAATACGACCAGCTGGTGCAGCTCAGCCCCGGTGGCTTTATCCCCCCCAACATTGAGCAACTCACCGGCATTTCCAACCGGGATGTCCGGGAAAAAGGCATTTCCAAAACCCGGCTGTGCTGTGATATTGCCCGAATAATTCAGGGAAACACCCTGCTTTTGGCGTACAACGCCCACTTTGACCTGAGTTTTCTTTTTTACCTGCTGCTGCGGGAGGGCGATCCTGCCATTCTGAAAGGCAAAGATAAATTGGATTTGCTCACTGTTTACAAAGACCGCCGCAGTTACCCCCACAAGCTGTGCAACGCCATCGACGCCTACGACCTTTCCGGCAAGGTGGTCAACTCCCACCGGGCGGTAGACGATGTGCTGGCCACTGTGGAAGTGATGAAAGCCATGGAGGCGGAGCGGGCAGATTTGGAATGTTATGTTAACCTTTTTGGGTATCATCCCACTTATGGAATTTCCGGCAAGGCCATCTCTTCGGTTACTTACAAGCCCCAGCAATATGACCCGCCGAAACCCTTATATCAGTATTAGGAGGCACTTATGTTCAACGAAAAAGCGTACCAATTGGGCTCCAACCGATCCTGCATTCGGGATCTTTTTGAATACGGCAGAGCCAGAGCCGCCATTGTTGGCGACGAAAATGTAATGGATTACAGTCTGGGTAACCCCAGCATCCCCGCCCCGGCCGAGGTGGATGAAGCCATCCGGGCGATTTTGTCCGACACCGATTCTCTGAAAGTCCACGGCTACACCTCCGCGGTAGGTAACTTAGACGCCCGGCAGGCCATTGCTCAGGAGCTGGGTCAGCGGTACGGCGTATCCGTTTCTCCCGCCGATCTTTTCATCACCTGCGGTGCTGCCCCGGCTCTTTGCTCTGTGTTCCGGGCGCTGGCCGTCCCCGGCAGCGAGCTGTTGGCTATCGCACCCTATTTCCCGGAGTACCGCCCCTTTGCAGAAGAAGCAGGCCTGATTTTCAAGGCTGTTGCGCCGGATATCCCCGATTTTCAGATCGACTTTACCGCCCTGGAGCAGGCCATCACCCCCAACACCCAGGCGGTACTGCTGAACTCCCCCAACAATCCCTCCGGCGTGGTGTATACCGAGGCCACCCTGAAAAAGCTGGCACAGCTTTTGGCAGAAAAAGAAGCTGTCTACGGCCACCCCATTTATCTGATTTCCGACGAGCCTTACCGGGAACTGGTGTATGACGGCGCAGTCGTACCCTTTATTCCTGCCATTTATAAAAACACCGTCGTGTGCTATTCCTATTCCAAATCCCTGTCTCTCCCCGGCGAGCGGATCGGCTATGTTTACGTACCGGAAACCGCCACCGACGGCAGAGCGCTGTACGCCGCCGTTGCCGGCGCTGCCCGAAGCGCAGGTCACGTGTGCGCCCCGTCGCTGTGGCAGCAGGTCATCGCCCGGTGCACCCATCTGCGGCCGGACTTGGAGAGCTACGACAAAAACCGCAAGGCGCTGTATGACGGTCTGGTGGCTGCCGGCTATACTGTAGCCAAACCCGACGGCGCATTTTATCTGTTTGTGCAGGCCCCCGGCGGCGATGCCAAGGCTTTCTCCGAAAAAGCAAAGACCCGAGATCTTTTGGTGGTTCCCGGCGACGATTTCGGTTGCCCCGGCTATTTCCGGCTGTGCTACTGCGTTCGCTATGAGCAGATCACCAAGAGCCTACCGATTTTTGCAGAACTGATCCAAGACTAACAAAAAAGAGAGCAGGAAATCCTGCTCTCTTTTTATTATCTTTCGTACTCGATGACTACCCGGCGGTTGGGCTCGGTGCCAACGGAATAGGTGTTGATCCGGTCGGTGTCCTGCAGTGCTGCGTGGATCACGTGACGCTCGTAGGCATTCATAGGCTCCAGGGTGGTGCGGCGGTGTGCCTTCAGCACCTGCTGCGCCTTCTTCTGGGCATAGCGGCGGAGGGATTCCTCCCGCTTCTGGCGGTATTCCTCAGCATCCACATTGATGCGGATATGTCCTTCCACGCCCCGGTTGACGGCGTAATTGCAAAGGTGCTGGATGGCGTCTAAGGTGTCGCCCCGGCGGCCAATGAGATATCCCAGATCTTCACCGATCAGCTCCACCATATAGGTGTTGTCCTCGCCCTTCCATGCGTGGGGAACGGCATTGGAACCCATATTCTCCAGCAGGCCCTTCAGGAACACTTCGATCTTTTCCTCTACGCTGCCGGGCTGAGCAGGCGCAAATTCCTTAACCTTTTTCGGCGCAGCTTCCTTCTTAGGCGCAGCCTCTTTCTTGGGGGCTGCTTCTTTTTTGGGGGCTGCCTTAGGGGGCTCAGGCTTTACCTCTGCCTTGGGAGCCTCCTGCTGTACAGGCTTCTGCTTAGGCTTAGAGCGGGAAGCAGAGGACAGTGCCACCCGGGGCACATCCGGCGCTTCATAAGTGACTTCTACCTTGGCCGGAGTCGCGCCCAGTCCCAAAAAACCGGACTTTGCCTGGGCCAGCACCTGAACGGAAACGCTGTCCCGATCCAGACCCAGCTGCTGCAGGGCGCTTTCAATGGCAAGGTCAATGGTCTTGCCTGTAGCAATAATGGTTTTTTCCATGAATTAGTCCTCCGTGTGCTTGTACCGATCGGGATCGTAAGCGCGACCCTTACAGTAAGGACGGTCCTTAATGCCGGACAAAGGCAGCTTCTCCGCTTCCTCTTCCACATATTCGCCCTTCTTCACAGCGTAATCCCGGGCAGCCGCAGCCTTGGCTGCATTCTGCTCCTTCTGCTGCTTCTGCTGCAGCTTCTTCTTGCTGGTGTTTTCTGTGATACCGTCAGGGTTGGCTGCCCGGCGTTCTGCGCGGATGCGCTCCTTCTCCTCTTCAGCAGCTTCCTCTTCCAGCGCCTTTCTCAAACGCTCCAGATCCTCTGCATCGTAAACCACCCGATACTTTTTGGTAAGGATCACATCAATCAGGGTGGAAATGATGCCCTGCACCAGCCAGTAAAGGCTCAGTGCGGCGGGGATTTGGAAGCCAAACATCAAAGACATCAGCGGCATCATATACATCATGGTTTTGCCGGTCTGATTATTCTGAGATTCCTTGGCGGTCTCCTTGTCCTGCAAACCCCGGGCGTCGGTAATGACGGAGTTGTTCTGTTTCTGGCTGATGAGCACGCTGACCAGCTGGCTACCGGCAGACAGCACAGGGATCAAAAATGCGCCGATATTCGCCCAGGTAAAGGCCTTCCAGGCAAATACATTGAAGGTAGGCACGGCAGCAAGGTCGACGCCCAGGAAGGCAAACTTCACACCCTCCAGCGCAGTGGCGCTGATGTCCGGGATGGCCGCCTTGATCTCCTCGGCAAACTGCGGGATCAGAGGCGCAGCGATCATTTGGGCGTAGAATTCATTGTTTTTGTTAAAGACATCCGGCAGGTGGGTCTTGATGATCTCAACGATCTGATTTGCCACTGCTTCGCTCTCGCCCAGCATATACACGATAGGCTGACGGACGACCGAGTACAGAGGCAGCATAATCAGCAGCGGAACCAAAGCCCACAGGCAGCCGCCACCCATAGAAACATTTTCCTGCTTGTACAGCTCCTGTACCGCAGTAGCCTGCTTCTGGGCATCGTCTTTATATTTCTTTCTCAAGGCTGCCACGCGGGGAGCCAGCCGGGACATTTGCATAGAGCTCTTCTTGCTCTTAGCAGAGGCAGGCAGCAAAACCAGCTTTACCACAATCGTAAAGAAGATCAGCGCCAAGCCGTAGTTATTGGTAAGTTGATACAGCAGGTTCAGCACAAAGCCGAAAGGCACCTGCACGATATCAGCAAGTTTAAATGCAAGGAACATTTGTCTCCTCCTTATGGGACGGGGTCATAATAGTCCCCTTTGTAAAAAGGGTGGCATCGCAACAGTCGGCGCAGCGCCAACCAGGAGCCTTTGCCTGCCCCGTATTTGTTGATAGCTTCCTTCGCGTACTGCGAACAGGTGGGACTAAAGCGACAGCGGGCCGGAAAACAGGGAGATATCCTTTTTTGATAAAAACCGATGAGTAATAAAAGAAGCTTTTTCATACTTCCTCCCGCAGGAGCTTGGCCTGCCGGGCAAGGGACAGATATGCCTCTGTGAGCTTGTCGAAATCCGCTTTGATGCAGCGGCTTCTTGCCACCACCACAATATCATAGCCGGGCAGGAATGCGGCTTCGTTCAATCGGTAAGCCTCCCGCAGGCGGCGGCGGACCCGGTTGCGCACCACAGCGCAGCCCAGTTTTTTGCCCACAGTGATCCCTACCCGATTGGTTTCCAGCCGGTTCTTCCGGGCATACAGCACAAGATACCCGTTTGCCACACCCTGGGTGCGGTACAGCCGCTGGAATACGTGATTCAGTTTCAGCGAGCAGGAAAATTTCATATTTCGATCTCCCTTGATTCTCTATTGGGCGCACCGGAAAATACTGTTCCCGGCACCGAAACCCAAATAAAAAGGGTGCGGGGCGAATCGCTTTTCGCCCCGCATGGACTCCCGTTTTCGCTATGAGCGAATATTACGCTGTTGCTTTGGAGTTCAGCCGACTCACGCAGACAAAGCCTTGCGGCCCTTTGCACGACGGCGGGCGAGCACCTTGCGGCCATTGGAAGTTGCCATTCTCTGTCTGAAGCCATGGACCTTCGCTCTGTGGCGACGGCTGGGCTGGTAGGTACGCTTCATTTGGGTACACCTCCTGTCAAAATTACATATGCTCAACAGCCTTTGACAGGCTGTAGCGACACAATTTGGTATTTTACATAGTCACGCCAAGACATTATAACCATTTTTACCGGCAAAGTCAACTGTTTTTTCCTTTTTTGCTGGGAAAACCCTGTTTCTTAGCCTTCCTGGTTGCGGCGTTTCATCACCTGACGCATACGGGTAGCGTGGTCCAGCTCCCGCTTACGGATCCGCAGGCTCTTGGGCGTACACTCCAAAAGCTCGTCATCTGCCAAAAATTCCAGGCACTGCTCCAGGGAAAACACCTTAGGCGTGGTCAGGCGCAAAGCTTCGTCAGAACCGGAGGCCCGCATATTGGTCAGCTGCTTTTTCTTGCAGACATTCACCGTCATATCCTCGTTGCGGCTGCAAATGCCCACCACCATACCGGCATACACCGGTGTGCCGGCGCCAATAAACAGCGCGCCCCGCTCCTGTGCGTTAAACAGGCCGTAAGAGCAGGCTTCGCCGGTCTCGAAAGCGACCAGGCTGCCGGTCAGGCGGCGCTCCACCTCGCCCTTCATGGGGGCGTAGGTCTCCAGGACGCTGCTCATAATGCCCTCGCCCCGGGTGTCGGTCAAAAATTCATTACGGTAACCGAACAAACCGCGGGAAGGCACCAAAAACTCCAGTCGGTAGCGGCTGCCCACCGGGGTCATGCCCAAAAGGTCGCCTTTTCTGCGGCCCATTTTCTCAATGACTGCGCCCATACACTCTTCCGGCACGTCCGCCACCATCCGTACGACAGGCTCACAAACAACGCCGTCGATGGTCCGGGTCAGCACCCGGGGGGTGGAGACGGCAAATTCAAAACCTTCCCGACGCATCGTCTCCATGAGGATACTCAGGTGCATCTCGCCACGGCCCGCCACATTAAAGGCATCGCTGCCCTGCTCGGTAACCCGCAGGGAAACATCCTTCAAAAGCTCCTTTTCCAGCCGATCCCGCAGATTCCGGGAGGTGACAAACTTGCCCTCCTTGCCGGCAAAGGGAGAATCATTGACAGAGAAAGTCATTTCGATGGTAGGCTCGGAGATCTTTACAAAAGGCAGAGGCTCAACCGCATCCACAGCGCACAAGGTCCTGCCAATGGTGATGTCCGTCATACCGGACAGGGCCACGATCTCGCCGGCGGAAGCCTCCTGAATCGGGTTCTTGCCGAGGCCGGTGTACTCGTAAAGGGCAACCACCTTCCCTTTTTTCCGCACTGTCTCATCGTGGTAATCCGCAATCATCACTTCCTGATTCACCCGGATCGTGCCCCGCTCCACGCGGCCCACCGCGATCCGGCCCACATACTCATTATAATCAATAGAGGACACCAGCAGCTGCAAAGGCGCATCCTTATCTCCCTCAGGGGCAGGGATATAATTGACAATGGTCTCAAACAGGGGCACCAAGTCTGTACCCACCTCGTCCGGACCGTAAGCGGCAGTGCCCTGCCGGCCGGAGCAGAACACCGTGGGGGAATTAAACTGCTCATCGGTGGCGTTCAGATCCAGCAGCAGCTCCAGCACCTCGTCCATCACTTCGTGGATCCGGGCGTCGGGCTTGTCGATCTTATTGACCACAACGATGACCTTGTGGCCCAACTCCAGCGCCTTTTGCAGTACGAACCGGGTCTGAGGCATGGGGCCTTCCGCGGCGTCCACCAGCAGCAGTACGCCGTTGACCATTTTTAAGATCCGTTCCACCTCGCCGCCAAAATCCGCGTGGCCCGGGGTATCCACAATGTTGATCTTGGTATCTTTATACTGCACCGCAGTATTTTTTGCCAGAATGGTGATGCCCCGCTCCCGTTCCAAGTCGCCGGAGTCCATGACTCTGTCCACCGTCTGCTGATTTTCCCGGTAAATACCGCCCTGTTTCAGCATCTCATCCACCAAAGTGGTCTTGCCGTGGTCAACGTGGGCAATGATGGCAATGTTACGAATATTCTCCTGAGAAGCCATAATCTTCGCTCCTTTTTCATCTTTCTTTCACTAACATTAAAATATAGCACAGCCATTTTACAAACGCAACAGAAATCCCCGGATTTTCTAAAAACTTTTGTGAAAAATATGTCTTTTTCTTTGACCCGGAATGCTTGACCCGGGGAAAAGCCTGTGGTATGATATTAAAAATACACTAACGAAACGAAGTGTTTATATGCTCAAGCGATTTTTGCATTATTGCGTCATCGTCGTTGCGGCGTTTCTGGTGGCTGTCAGCTACCAGATCTTCGTCTTCCCCAACCGGTTCGCCCCGGCGGGACTCAACGGCATCTGCACCATTATCCAGTATCTGTTCCATTTCAGTATCGGCTATTTGAACATCCTCATTAATATCCCCCTGTGCATCGCCATTTATTTCCTTGTGAACAAGCCTATGGCCCTGCGCACTATGGTTTACGCCCTGTCCTTCTCCGGCTTTACCCTGCTGCTGGAACGGCTGGACCTGTCCGCCTTTGTATATTCCGGTACATATAGCGGTCTTTTAGGCCCGGCGGTAGCGGGCATTGTCTCCGGCACCGCCTTTATCCTTATCGGCAAAGCCGGCGCCAACGCCGGCGGCACGGAGGCTACCGGCATCTTGATCCACAAATTCCGCCCGGAGCTGAATTTTTACTGGGTGGTCTTCGCGCTGAACATCTCCGTGGCGTTCCTTTCCTATTTCGTTTACGGCTTTGATATGGAACCGGTGCTGCTGTGTGTGATCTACTGCTACGCCTCCAGCTCCATCCGGGACCAGGTCTCCCGCCGCAGCTCCAGCGCCATCCGCTGCGAGATCGTAACGGAAACGCCGGAAGATCTGAGCCAGGCGCTGATCGATTCTCTGCACCATTCCGTTACCCTTATGCCGGCTACCGGCATGTACTCCGGCAAAAAGACCAATGTTCTTGTCTGTGTCATTAACCGCTCCCAAATCGCGGTTTTGAAAAATGTAATCCATCAATTCCCCGGCAGTTTTGCCGTATTCAGCCAGGTTGCCGGCGTTGTCGGTAATTTCAAACGGCTGGACAGCCACGGTCTGCCCGAAAAACAAGTATTATAATTCCATCACTTTTACAGGAGGGTTTTTCAAATGGCATTTTATTATTCCGAGCCCAGCCACACCTTCAGCGAGTACCTGCTGGTCCCCGGCTACACCTCTGAGGACTGCATCCCCGACCGGGTCTCTCTGCGGACACCTCTGACCAAGTACCGCAAGGGCGTGGAAGAGCCTGCAATCTCTTTGAACATTCCTATGACTTCTGCCATTATGCAGTCTGTTTCCAACGACACTTTGGCCATTGCTCTGGCTAAGGAAGGCGGCATCAGCTTCATTTTCGGCTCTCAGTCCATTGAATCCCAGGCCGCTATGGTGGCTAAGGTCAAGGGCTATAAGGCAGGCTTCGTTGTCTCTGCCTCCAACCTGACCCCCGATGCCACTTTGGCAGACGTGCTGGCGCTGAAGGAGCAGAACGGTTTCTCCACCGTGGCCATCACCGAGGACGGCTCTGCCACCGGTAAGCTCTTGGGCATTGTTACCGGCCGGGATTACCGGGTCTCCCGTATGGATGTCAGCGAAAAGGTCGCCAACTTT
>JAEIGA010010437.1_pt1 | contig 14080 bp, 5 predicted proteins | sample 9270691 | NCBI WGS metagenome assembly JAEIGA01 (sample SAMN17057246, study PRJNA624740) | gut metagenome | biome: biome; isolation source: fecal sample | host: Bos grunniens | place: China: Xizang | collected 2019 | reverse complement strand
TGCCTTATGTTCTTCTAGCCCTAGATCATCGCTCGTCTACAAAGAGATTTCAAAAGAACTAGCCCTAGACGAGAAAAAATCTCTTAAGAGTTTTCGGAAAATCTCTTTGTCTGTTTCGGAAAAAGCCTTTGTCTGCCGACGCGGAGCATTAGCGTCGGTTGCGCCGACGAGAACCTTAGTTCTCTAAAGGAGTCCCCGAAAGGATTATGTGGTGCCACGCTTTGCCTCAACCACCTCTATACAATTACATTTTTGCCACCTGGCAGGTTTTTACGGATGTATTTTTGTACACCAAGCAATCGGTAACCGCCACATTTTCAATTCTCAACTCTCAATTTTCAATTAAAATCACCAACCTGCCAACCCCTAAAAAAGTAATTATATAAGAGCCCTTTCAAGGCGGAAAAAGTTTATTTTTAGGGTGGCAGTGGCAAGGTGGGTTTTATGGCGAAGGTGTGTGCTGGTAGAATTTTAGGTATACCCTCGGGATGTGGAGGGTAGACCCAAAAACTTTTTTGGGTAGAGCCACGCGACGTGGAGGGTAGAGTGATTCTTGTTTTGTATTTAGGATGCAGTGGACACTTGTGAGTAATGTATGCCATTATAAAGCAAGCCACTGCCACCCCAAATATGAACTTTTTTCACCTGACCGACACCCCGCAGCAGGGGTGTAAGTCGATATAGCTTTAAGGATCAGACGGTTATGTCCAACTACCGACACCTTAGCTCAAAAATGCTTTTTTTATATTTATTGTGATTTTTGTATGCAAAAGGTGCTTTTTTTAAGATTTATTGTCTATCTTCGCGGAGTGCGATGTGCAGACTATTTTTTTTATAGTTGTTTGTAGAAGAACAAATTAACAAACTTAAAATATTTACTTATGAAAAACAGGTGCTTAAATTTGCTATCCCTAGTGGTGGCGTGCGTGCTTCCTATATTTACAAGTGCGCAAACGGATGAATGGAAATCCCTTGCAACGGTAGGTGAGGGGGATGGTACCATCAGCACTGTCGTGAGTGACAGATATGAGTTTACGTCTGAACAATACAGTGTTGCTTCACCCGTCAACAGCATTAGATTCACGTTTTTAGAAAACCACTCTTCCTATGGCGCTGGCGGGAACGACCGAAGTGGATTCCCATGGGTATGTATTTCTGAGTTTTATATCTATGATGGAGATGGAAATGTAGTTGCACTCGCGGAGAGCAACTTCACTACCAATGCTCAAGAAGCTTATGAAGGCCCGATAAGGAACATATGTGATGGTGACAAAACAACATGGTGGCATTCTGCTTGGTCATCAAGTGCTATGGATAAGAGTTACCACTATTTGCAGGTAACCCTTCCAGAAGGTGTGGCATTGTCTGAGTTTAATTTTGGTTGGGTGACTCGTTATACCACAAATGGTAATCCTAAAACAGTGGAGGTAAGTTTTCTTGTGCCATTAACGATCGAAGCCCAACTCGCGGTTTTGAATGAAACAAGAGAATCTGCGCTTTCCTATATTGCTACCATAGAGTCGCTCGGGCTGACAAAGATGAAGCAAGCGTTCGAACAGGCTTATGCGGTAACCAATACGATAGATGAAACCTCTTTGGATGCAATTATGGCAGAGAAACAGCGCATGTATGACCTTATCGCAACCATCGAAGCAGGCATTGCGGCATACAATGGCTTGGATGCGCTCATCGCCGATTGCGACAAGCTTGTAGCAGAACGTGCGTCGGCCTCTCTCTCGGTAGCCATTCAAACGGCCAAAAGCGTACAGGCCAACAAAACTGCGAGTACCGCTGAAGAGTTCGCCAATGCTTACAGCGCACTAATGACTGCTCGTAACCTTTATCGTATAGAGAATATAAGTACGGAGTCGTTTGATTTTGAATATAATAAATGGTCGGGTAATACGGCTGTGGTGGGTGATTGGTCTCTCACTATTGATAAGGCGAATAAAGTGGCTCGCGTAGATCAATATCAAGGCAATAAAACTAATGTTATCATTCCCGAGACATTCACCTATGACGATGTAGAATATGTCACTGTAGGAATAGGTGGCTCCTACTACAATACTTGGCAGTACAATAACAACAACGGATATTATCACCTGAAGTCGGTAACCCTTCCTGCGACATTGCGCTTCATCGCAGCAGATGCGTTTTACAATTGTAAGGGACTTACGAAGGTGCAGGTTCCTTCGTTTGTGGAGTACATAGGTAATTATGCGTTTCGTGGTTGTTCCTCTTTGCAAAGCATGACGCTTCCCAATAGCGTGACCTACATTGGTGAATATGCTTTTGACGGATGCAGCAGTATGACTGAGATCTCTTTGCCAAATTCTCTTCAGGATATAAGGCGTTACGCCTTCTCGGGATGTCAGGTGTTGGACAATGTAGTCATCCCTGCAAGTGTGTCCAATATGGGATATGACCCATTCTACAATTGTAACAAACTGAGAACATTGCGTTGTGAAGCTCCTACACCTCCTTCTTGCGACTATTTCAATGAGAATATCCGTGTGGTTTATGTACCTGCAGGATGCGGTGCAGCTTATGAGGTTGCCACCTATTGGAAAGACCGTATCATCGTAGATGGCGAGGGAGTATCGGCAAGTGTAGACGTGACAACTCCTGGTACCCTAGGCGAAAAACTTCTAGGGCAGGTCGACTACCTGAGACAGGTAAATTACTTGACTATCAGTGGCGCTCTGAATGATGACGATATAAACAATATCAAGAATCGCATGACGGGACTTCTGACAATTGATATGTCAAAGGTTAATATGGAGGCAATCCCTGACCAGATGTTCGAATATCGTTATGCCCTGCAACAAGTAATATTGCCTGAAAACCTGTTTGCCATAGGGCAGTATGCATTCCGTGATTGCTATAATTTGCAGGACATGGAATTGCCTGCAACGTTGAAAAATATATACACCTATGCCTTCTATAATTGCGACAACTTTAAGCATGTGATTATTCCTGAAGGTGTAACACTTGTTGGCTCAAATGCTTTTGAGTATTGTGATGCTCTGCAAACCGTTCAGTGGCCTTCTACTGCGACTAGCATTCGGAATAGCATGTTCTATCGTTCTGGACTTGAAAGCATTGAGATTCCTGAGGGGGTTACCTCTATTGGTTGGAATGTCTTTTATGGTACTAATCTGAAGAAGTTGGAATGTCCATCTACTCTGACAATTATTGAGGGCAATGCATTTTACGATTGTGCCTCATTGTCAATAGTGGAACTCAATGAAGGTTTACAATCGTTGGGAGAGAATACATTCTACAATTGCGATGCACTGACAGAGGTCGTTTTGCCGAGCACGCTCAGTTTCTGTAGTAAGCCTTTTTACAATTGTGATAATATTAAATCTGTAAAATGCTTAGCCTTGATACCTCCTTACCTGGAATATGATGATGACATTCTCTACAACGTGAATAAGGAGAATTGTACCCTCTATGTTCCTGAATGGACTATCAATAAGTACAAGCTGACGATAGGCTGGGACGAATTCCCGACAATCGAGCCCATCAAGGACTGTTGGCCTGAGTATATCAGAGTGCATCAGGACTTTACCTTGGAAGTGCCCAGCAACTTGCCTGCTCAATATAAACCGTCCCTTTTTATTGATTGGAATGAAGGTGATGGTCGTCAATCAGCACTTACCGTAAATGGTAATGCTACCCTTTCTGTCAAGGAATTCTCATTGGGATATGATGTGGAGTGGGAGTCACGCAGCAATGGCGGGTACATCACGCACGCGACATTGATAAATAATGCTACGATGCGTGCCGATAGTGTCTACTTGTGGGTGGAGATAAGAAATGATGAATGGTCGTTCCTCTCTTTCCCCTTCGATGTGAAGGTGTCAGATATTCTTCCTACACAGGCAAATACCAACTTTGTTGTTCGTAAATATTCTGGTAAAGACCGCGCAGACGCGAACTTCAATAACACTTGGCAAAACATGGGGCCTGATGACATCCTCCGTGCTGGTGAAGGATACATCTGGCAGAGCAGCCGCTACGATGAAAATGGCTATTGGCAGAATGCGTCGGCTTTCTTCGTTTCGGCAGTGAACAATGCCAATAAAAACTTAATCTTTGCTAATGGTGATCGCACTATAGCGTTGAACGAATACCAATCTGAGTTTAGTCATAATCGTAGCTGGAATCTCATAGGTAATCCCTATCCCAGCTACTACGACACTCGTGCTATGGACTTCACTGCTCCTATCACGGTTTGGGATATGTATTACGAAAATTATTATGCTTACTCCCCTGTGGATGACGAATATATTCTTCGTCCGGGCGAAGCCTTCTTCGTGCAGCGTCCCGTGGATGCCGAGTCTATCACCTTCGCTGCAGATGGTCGTCAGCCCAATCGTGTTGTGCGAGAACGCAAGGCCCAAACGCGCAGTATGGAGACACGCCAGGTATTCAACCTGATGCTGATGGATGGGGAGAAGAGTGATCGTACTCGTTTTGTAATCAATCCTAATGCGACCTGTGACTATGACATAAATAGGGATGCTAACAAGTTTATGAATAGCAACGTGCAGATGTCGCAATTCTATACCATTGAGAATAATGTGCAATTTGCCATCAATGAACGTCCTATGGGCAATGGCATCATCACCTTAGGCGCATACTTTAGCAGCAAGGGAACTTATACCATTGACCTGGATACCAAGGTTGAGGATGTTGATGTTATTCTCGTTGACAAACTGACGGGTGCTGAAACCGATTTGATGAACGATACCTACACGTTTACTGCGGAAGCGGGTGCTACAGATAATCGTTTCGAAATACGAATGAAAACCCACCATGTGATTGAAGAAGTGGAAGATGCTCCTGCAGTGGCAGCTGTAAAGGTCGTGAATGGACAGATTGTAGTAACCGTTCCTGAAGTTTCGACAATTACAGTATATAATGCCGAGGGACAACGCATTGCTGCCGCATCAGCTACGGCCGCGACTTTCGATGTCGAGTCAGGTATATACATAGTAAAGGTGCAAGGTACCGTGCATAAGGTCTCTGTGTGCCGATAAGAATAAGCAATAAAGTCTCATCATAAAACTACATTGCAATGAGAAAATTAATGAGTTTATGCCTGATGCTGATGTGCCAGTTGTCCTTTGTGGGACAAACTCGCACTGGTGAGGGCTCCGATTATAATCCCAATAGTCCTGGCGACCCGCAATCTCCAGTCGAGAAGTATACGCTCGTTACAAAGGTTACTCCTCAGTATAGTGGTAGCACCAACTATAGTTCGGGACAGCAATATACCGAAGGTTCCAGTGTGTATCTCAGGGCTTATGCTAATACAGGATTCCGCTTTGTCAATTGGTTGCAAGGTGACTCTGTAGTCTCTACTTCATCGTCGTTCTACTATACGATGCCGGCCAAAGATGTGACTTTGACTGCTGTATTCAACTACGACCCCAATAGTCCAGCCGACCCTGATGCTCCAGAACTGCGCTATTTGCTTACCGTAGAGGCACAGCCCAAGCATGGTGGTAGCTTCAATGTGAACAAGACCGAGGTGAAGAAGGGGGAGACGCAAACTCTATATGCCTATACCAATACGGGTTACCGATTCATAGGATGGAAATTAGGCGACTCCATCGTCTCTAAGGAGAATCGTTATACCCATACAATGGGTGATAAGGACACACACTTTATCGGCATGTTTGAGTATAATCCTACCAATCCCGAGAATCCAGGAAAGAATAGTTGGAATAAGACTACGGGTGAGATGATTGTCGATGACTTCACTCCTGGCTATTTGAGTAATGCTATCTATCAGGAACTCAACAAGAGTAATAGCAGCAGCGATGATGTAACGATGATAGTTGTCGCCGGACAGATGAATAGCAACGATTTCGGTATTGCCAACAACTACTCTAATTGTACCTTGCTCGACCTGAGTCGTACCTATGGATATACGGAGATTCCGAGCTATGCTTACGATTACAATGAACATTTGCAGCATATCATCTTACCTGCTAATGTGGAAAAAATAGGTAACCGGGCATTCTATCAATGTACCAATCTGTCTGAGGTGTCTTGTTATGCTATGACCCCTCCGACAGTGGGAAGTTACGCTTTTGAGGGCGTTGCTGAGGGAGTTGTACTCTATGTGCTTTCGGCTGCTATCCCTCTCTATGCTGAGGCCGAAGGCTGGAAGGACTTCACCATTCTTCCTCTTACCGAGGAGGTTCGTACCTTGGAGGTGAATCTCCCTACAGGTAGCGAAGATGGCCGCTACAAGAATATGACCCTCGAATTGGTGAATGCAGAGAGTGGGCACAAGCAAAAGTATGTCATCTCTGATCGCGTGAGCTACACCTTTAACGGATTGTTGAAGAAAAGTGTCTTCCATATCTATGTGCGTAATTCGTTGGGCCTCGTGCTTGGACAAATGGAAAATGTAGCCATTGAGGACGAAGATGTGAGCGTTACCTTTGAGTCGCTGCTGCAACCGCAGGATGTGACGCTCAGTGTGCTCACTGCTGCGGAGGAGGATGTGACCAATCAGGTGCAGATTACTTGGGTGGATGCTGATGGTACCTATCTGTCCCGTGGCAACACGATAAAGGGCGTTACCGAAGGGGTGACGCTGACAGCACGCGTGGTACTGCCTCAAACCTTGGGCATGAGTTATATAGAGCCCACCGATATCGTATATGTCGTGAAGCCCAACGATAACAATCCTCGCATCGTCTTGGAACCACTGCCTCAGATAACTATCTCCGGCGTCGTGAAAGATGCAGCTACGGGAAGTGCAATACCCTATGCCGTGGTGTCGGTGTCGCAAAAACTCAATGGCAAGCATTCAAAAGCTTTCACCACCAAGGCGGATAATAAGGGAGTGTATACACTGACTGTTTACGATGCACCGAGTGCGATTACCTATTCGGCATCCGACTACATCAGCCAAACGGTGGACTATGAGGATTTCTCCACCCCGAATCAATTGGGAGAGGTGGCGTTGAAATCCATTACGGGCGCAACCATCACGACCTCATTTACTTACCGTACAAGTGTAGAGGAAGGGGTTACACCCGATATTCAGAATTGGTACTCCGATTATGTGAACATTGCTTATAGCATCTACAACCGTACACAGCAGAAGCCCATCAACGAATTCAGCGTGCAGTATCCCTCTATCGTGTTGCTCGAAGAGGTTGCCGAGGGTGATGAGCTGCAATTGACAGCAACAAGTAAAAATGGTGCATTCGTGCCTGTAGAGACCACTGCGGTCATTGATGCGGATAATCGTGCCGAAGCGATATTTGATATTGTGGAGCTCGGTGGCATCAAGGCTTCGTTTGGTTCTACTGATAATGCAGAGGTTGTAGGTGTCCTGTACAATGCAAACGGAGAGCTGATGAAGAAATATTCCTATTCTTCAGCGACTCTCGATATCAGTGGTTTGCAAGATGGTAAATATACGTTGGTGACAATGGGCAGCAGCACGCTTTTCAACTCTATCTATAACCTTTCCCAACTCGCAGGTACGGGGTTGAAAGAGGGTGCTGACTATGTCAAGAACACGGTTATGGTAGAGAGCGGGCTCATTGCGACCATTCACAACGAGGTCATATCCAAACTTGATGAGAGCAAACTCTACTATACGGGGTCAAATACGATGTTCTCAGTAAACAAGACTTCGGTGACGGCGGGTAACTATCTCACCTTGAAGGGTAAGATTGATTTCAAAGACGAATATGCTTCTGAAGTAAGTAGCGTGAGCATGGTTGTAGACCTCCCCGAATCGGCTGAGTTTGTGGAAAACTCAGTAATGGTGGGTTCCAACATCTCGAGCTATACCCTTGATGGCACTCGTCTGACCATTCCCTTGGAGCGATATACCGACCAAGTACGTTTCTGTATCATCCCTACTGTGGGTGGCGACTATGCTCCCAATGCCTTTGCTCAGTTTGCCATCGATGGCAAAGAGGTGCTGCAACCGATAGGTAGTGTTCATTACACCATCAAAGATTTGAGTATCAGCGTTCCAAACGTGGTGGCGAAGACCTCAATCCCCGTCAGCGGTACTGCCTATGCAAACTCTACCATTCAAATCTATGACAATGATGTACTAATCGGTGAAACGACTTCTTTGGCCAACGGGGTATGGAGTACAACCTGTGAGCTGAATGAACCGTATAATCTCTCTACGCACCGAATTTATGCAAAAGTAATTACCAAGCAGGACTTGACGTTACAGTCTGAGACACGTGATTGTATGTATGATATGAATGCGATTGAGGTGAAAACGGTAACGATGTCGTTCTATAATGGTTGGATGAAGAAAAATATCGAAGTTGTTTTTGACTTTGAGAATAATAGGACGAGCGATACCTCGTATTCGTTCTACACTGGAACGGATGTAACCTTTGCTGCGGATTTGACAAACAATGACACCACAGTTGTCTCTGATGTGAAAATTTATGTATTTACAGATAAAGATGAAATCCGCGTACTTTCTGCTACATATGATGGGAAAAAGGATAAATGGGTAGCGGTTAGTAGATTTGAATCGAATAATTTGCCGATAAATGTAAGTGTGGATTTTGTAGCAAATCGGAAACCTTTATTTGATGCTTCGTTATTGTCTGCATCAAGCAAAGAAATAGAAATGTTATCTCAAGAGTTTTACGACCAAATTGACCTTTTGAATGAATTGTTTTCTAGTTGTGAAGGAAATCTTACTGATGAAGAATACAAAATAATATGTGATTCTCTTGGAATAGAATGTGATAGCTTTGAACTTGAAACTCAGTTGGATTTTTCTAAATGGAGTCAAGTGGAGATTGACTCATATTTGGATAGTTGCGCTTTGGCATTAAATGCCGAATATGAAAGTATTTTGTCGGCTACTACCGATTATACCAACTGGTTCTCATTACCAAAACAATTTGAAGCGACATTTGGCGAAGGAACGACATATAGTGTTAGTGATTGTGCCGAAATATCTTTAGACTCTCTCTTAAAATTAGACTACGAGGCGATAGAGACAACAAGAGGGGATTCTATTTTTATACTATCTTCGAATAAAGAGATTTCATTAATTAGCTTTAAAGAAAATATAAAAATTACTATTGTGTTGGCTAATCCTATAGAGGAAAGGATAGGCCAGGTCAATAGGGCGTTACTCCCTGATGATTTTAAACGAGTATATGATTGGATAAAAGAGGCGCGTGAAACAGTAAACTCTATTTATGGGGATTTTTTAAAACGCTTGATGATTCCTGAGGATAAGTTACTAGATCAGATTGAATCTTTGAAAAAATATGTATCAAAATGTGAAAGATACTTGCGTATGTGTAACGAAGGTTCTTCACGTTACAAGTATTGGACAGGAGTTATTAAGGATGCAAAAGCAACATTGGCAACAACGCGTACTGTCTTAAAATATACTCGTCCTTTATTGCGCTTTCTTGCTAGATGTGTCCCTATTGCTGACTATCTTGTGACGCTCGATAACTGTTGGGACATAGCAAGCGATCTTGCTTCTATTTATGCAAGTATTCCGGAACCGTGTCCCGACGATCAAGCCGATGCTAATTGGTGTAAGGTTGAAGATGTCTCTATTCTGTTGGTTGTGGGAGGAATGGCAATTTCTGATGTTATAGCAGAAGTTACTGGAGATATAGAAATTTTAGGGGGAGCTGTTTCTTCAGTTGCTACAGGAGGGACTTCCTTGGTTGTAACTGGATGGGGAATCGTGAAGAAAGTCGCAGCACAGATTGGAAAGTTCGCAATAAACTTTTTTGCACAAGAGATAGCCATCAATCACTTACGTAAAAGTGTTAAAGATTTAGATTGTTATCAGGTGTGTCCAAAATGTGGAAAGAAACCTTGCATTTGTGAAACTCCACCTCCTCCAACGCCTCCTATAACCCCAATTCATGATCCTTCTGGTTACGTTTATGAAGGAGTTTCATCCAATCGCGTAGAAGGAGTAACGGCATCATGTTACTATAAGGAGACCGTAGAAGATATGTATGGTGACCTGCATGAGAATGTCGTACTATGGGATGCTACAGAGTATGCTCAAGAGAACCCTTTGTTCACCGATGAAAATGGTATGTATGCTTGGGATGTACCTCAGGGTTTATGGCAGGTGAAGTTCGAGAAGGAAGGTTACGAGACTACCTATAGTGAGTGGCTTCCCGTGCCTCCTCCCCAGCTTGAGGTAAACGTTGCTATCACGCAGAACAAGCAACCCGAGGTAGTGAGTGTACACGCTTACGAAGAGGGCATCGTGGTGGAGTTTGATAAATATATGCAGCCCGCGACATTGAATACGGACAATATTTTTGTGGTACAGGATGGCGAAAAGGTGGCTGGTACGGTAAAGATGCTCAATGAGGAGATTGCTTACAGAGACGAAAATGTGAAATATGCCTCTAAGGTGCGCTTCGTGTTTGAACAGCCTCTCACTGCAGAAGAGGTGACGTTCACTGTAAGCAACCGCGTGAAGAGCTATGCAGGAATGCAAATGCAGGATACCTACACGCAGACACTCGATGTGGAGAAGGAAATAAAGGAAATTGTTGCCGATGACTCGGTGTCAGTGTATTACGGAAGTAATAAGACGCTGACCGTGAAAGTGCTCCCTGCCGAGGCGGCTGCGGGAAAGACCTTGCAGGTGGCCTCGTTGACGCCTATGATACTTTCTGTCGATGCCGAGAATATCGTACTCGACAACAATGGTGAGGCTGTGGTGAAGGTGTTTGGTGAACTACCTGGTACGGGCTCTATCAGTTACTCGATTGCTGGCTATGACTACGCGGCATCGACTACCGTTAAGGTGGAATATAGCAATGTGCAGGTAACGGCCAATCCTACCGCATCTATAGCATCGGGTGCTACTGTGGAGAAGGGTACCGAAGTGACGCTGCATTGCGCTACCGAGGGAGCCACTATCTACTATACGTTGGATGGCTCGTGTCCCTGTGATGATTCGGCATTGTTGTATGATGGAACTCCCATCGTTATCAATGAAGATACGGAACTGCGTATAATGGCGGTGGCTGAAGGTCGCTATGAGAGTGATGTCGTGGTATACCGCTATTACGTGAAGAATGATGGTGAAAGTAACGAACCAGTAGAGGTTACCATCTATAAGAAATGGGATGACGTGCTGATATGTGACAACTCATCCAACGAGTTCGTTGCCTATCAGTGGTATAAGGATGGTGCGCCTATTAATGGAGAAACCAACCAATACTATTCTGAAGCAGAAGGATTGGAGGGTAGCTATTATGTGATGGCGCAGAATAGAGTGGGTGAATGGGGCTCATCGAACATCATTATCTGTGAAAAACGTGAGAAGGGCGGACTGAAGGTGACTCCTACAATCGTAAAGAGGAACGAAAAGTGCGTCGTTAGCGTAGATTGCTCCGACTGCGAAGATGAGATGGTGTCTCTGAATGTATTTAATGCTATGGGACAAATAGTGAAGAGGACCGTGTTGTCGTCTGGTCATAGCGTGGAGCTGGAGTTTGAACAAGCAGGACAATACTTCATCAAAGCTGTAGGGCTGAAAGAGAATATAGAATCAGGAAAAGTAATCGTAATAGAATGAAAGCAATGAAAAAAAGCATAATTGTATGTCTCTGCCTACTGGCTGCAATGAAAGTCGGTGCACAATCTGACTTCAATAGCCTTTTACTCTCTGCATCCGTGGAAAGTGCATTGGGCAAGGGAATGGAGTATGGCGTTGGGGTCGGGTATGTACTCCCAATCAAGGGAGCAAGCAACGTCGGCTTTGGTCTCTACTATGGTATGGCAAGGTACTCGCTGGAATCGGATGAATTCTCCTATACATTCAATACTGTAGACGACGAAGGCGACGAACTGGATTACAGAGCCTATGGTACTGGCGTGAAGGAACGTCAAACCTTCAATCTCTTGGAGATTCCGGTTTATTATCAGTTTAGGGCCAAGAATGTTTATGTAAACTTCGGCCCTCAAATAGCCATTCCCATAAAGGCGGAGTATAATACGACCGCAGGCGATGTAGAACTAACGGGATACTATCCTAAATACAATGTGGAATTAAAAGATTTGCCCAATCATGGATTTGGAATGTATGACGTAACTGGTAGCCGTGGACGATTGGAAACGCGAGTGGCATGGGGCGTAAATGCTGCAGTAGGATATTGCTATCCCTTGGGAACCGTGGATATAAATGTAAACGTTTATGCCAAGTTCTTAATGAACGGATATGTCAGTGACGCTAGCTATTTGGAATATCCCGGTGGCATCAAGTCTTTGTCATATGTGGAAGGGAAGCAGCATCTGTGTTCTTTCGGATTGTCCGTGGGAATTGGATTGTGAGAACCATAATAAACTATATCTGCAAGAGGGTGTCGTTTGGATATCCTCTTGTTTTTATTCAGTAGAACATAAAGTTAGGTTGACTTTATGTGTCTTCGGTGTAAAATAAATGAAAAAAGGATGAGAAAAAGCGGGCTCTCTTTTGCATTGTCAGGAAAAATCACTATATTCGTCCCATGAAAGTGCGAGAAAGATGGTCTCTCGTGGGAACTTTCTTGGCTTTCTGAGGTTTCTATATATAATAAGGTATGCTTATGATAGGAGGTTTTTTGGACTATCTGTACCGCGAAAGAGCTTATTCATCGCACACGGTGACGAGCTATGAGAACGACTTGAAGGCGTTCGAGGCATACCTTGGAAAAATCGAACGTGGACTTAAACTAAACGATGCCGATGCCGATCTGGTGAGAGGGTGGGCCATGGAGCTTGTGGACTCAGGAATGAAGGCTACTTCGGTGAACCGTAAGCTGAGCTCTCTGCGTACATTTTATAAGTATTTGTTAAAGAAAGGTGTGGTGAGCGTGTCGCCTGTGCAGAATGTGCATGGTCCCAAGAAGACAAAGCCGCTTCCTCAGTTTGTTCGTGAAAGTGATATGGAACGCCTGCTCCGTGATACGGAACAAGCGGGTACGTGGCAAGAGATGAGAGAACATGTCATCTTGCAACTTTTTTATGAAACGGGAATCCGTCTCTCCGAGCTCGTGGGGCTCAATGATTGTGATGTGGACTTTGGGCGTATGACCGTTAAGGTGACTGGTAAACGTAATAAACAACGCCTCATACCCATTGGCGAGAGCTTAGCGGAAAGTCTGAGGCGGTATATGGATGCCAAGGCGGAAGTTTGTCAACTGTCAATTGCCAATGGCCAATGTCCTTTGTTTATAACGGACAAAGGAGTACGTGTCTATTCAGGGTGGGTCTACCGCTTGGTGCGAAAGAATCTTACTCAGGTCGTGGCTCTCAATAAGCGAAGTCCTCACGTGTTGCGTCATACTTTTGCAACGGCAATGCTCAACAATGAGGCAGAGCTGGGTGCTGTGAAGGAGCTGATGGGGCATGAGAGTGTGAGCACGACGCAGATTTATACTCATACGACATTCGAAGAACTGAAAAAAACATATAGTAAGGCCCATCCTAGGGCAAGTATTAATCAATAATAAAAGGAGGTAAGTATGAAGACTAACATCCAGAGCATCCATTTTGATGCAAGTGAGCAATTGCAAGCGTTTATTGAGAAGAAGACTGCAAAGTTGGAGAAGTTCTTTGACGAAATAGATACCGTGGAGGTGATCCTCAAAGTAGTGAAGCCCGAGACTGCCATGAATAAGCAGGCAGATGTGATGGTCGTGGTGAAAAACGAGAACCTCTTCGCATCGAAGGTTTGTGACACTTTTGAGGAGAGTGTAGACCAATGTGTCGACGCTTTGCGTATCCAACTGGAGAAATACAAGGAAAAATTGCGCGGAAAGTGAAAAAAAAGCCAAAACTTTTTGCAGGTTTGAAATAAATGCCTAAATTTGCAGCCGTTTTCAGCCCCGTTCGCTGGACGGCTGTTTAAAACTGCCTCTTTAGCTCAGTTGGCCAGAGCACGTGATTTGTAATCTCGGGGTCGTTGGTTCGAATCCGACAAGAGGCTCAAAGAGGAAAGTTCTTTAAAATATTGAATCGGGTAAATTCCAGAGTGGCCAAATGGGGCAGACTGTAAATCTGCTGTCTTTCGACTTCG
>JAEIGA010010436.1_pt1 | contig 14080 bp, 20 predicted proteins | sample 9270691 | NCBI WGS metagenome assembly JAEIGA01 (sample SAMN17057246, study PRJNA624740) | gut metagenome | biome: biome; isolation source: fecal sample | host: Bos grunniens | place: China: Xizang | collected 2019 | reverse complement strand
GAAATAGTAAAAGGCTGGGATAAGTATTCTAAGCAAAAAACAGAGGGTAAACCTTGGATTGTTTTAGACAATAAGAAAACAATTGCATCAAAGGTTAGAAGTCGATTAGAGGAAGCTTGGGGTAGACCACTTTGTTTGGCTGCTATCAAGAACATTCTATATTCGGCATATTTCCAAGATACTTGTCGTGGCACATTGGACGAGGTTAATAACCGAATTATATATGAGACTTTCCCCGAAGGGAAAGATAAAGGAACTTGTGCTCTTACTGCGAAACAACAGACAGACCAGCATAATACCGTAAAACAGGCTATTCTAACAAAGAATCAAAGAAATTCTACTTCTTTCTTCTCTGTTGCTGCTGGCACTAAGGTTGACCAAATCAAAGCAGATACCTCGCTGTTGGATGAAAAGAATAGCTCATACATACAAGACCAAATTGGTATCGATTTAGGTTTTATGGCAAACCTGTTGTCCGGTAGTGGCTCTGGTAACTATGCGGCACAGCAAAACAACTTACAGTTGCTGTTGTCGGAAGTTTTAATGTGGATAGAACCTATTACAGAAGAACTTGTGAAAGTTATCAATGAAAATATTATAAAGGATAAGAAAAATTCTGTTGGTCTTTATTATCTACCTTGCAGCTATATAACGAGAAAAGACTTCACATCGCAGATGAAAGACTTGTATTTGCAGGGTAAGGGTTCTTTAAGAGCTTGGATTTCTTCTACAGGATTCAATGCTGATGCATATATTCAGTTGATGGATATGGAGATTGAGGAAAAGTTTGACGAGAAGTACAAGCCTCATCCCACATCGTTCACAATTTCAGCAAAAGATAATATGGACAATAAAGGTGGTAGACCAGAAAATGATAATCCTACATCTTCTTCTACTATCACAAGTAAGCAAAATAATGCTAATGATATGCCGAGTCCGAGTGACTTGAAATAATCCTAATAATCAGAGAGCGTGAAATATCGCTCTCTTTTTATATATCAAAATTTAAAAAGGAGGATACAAATGGCTATATTTGAATTGTCAAGTAAAAAGTACAAAAATGGCAGACGACCATTTACGGCTGTTCTTTATGAGCTACAACCTCCAGAATCAGTTGTCGATGATGTAGGAACAAAATACAACAAAAATGGTATTACGTTTCTTGAAGAGTACGCATCAAAACAGTTGGATAGCATCAAAGATATGAGTGTTACCGTATCCTTTTTAGACGAAGAAAGGACAATGATATATGACCACGGAGATACCGATTTATCTTTAGAAGAGAGCGATATTCCTAAGTTTGAAAATGCGACTGTAATAGGACATTTTACCGAAGGTTATATAGATGATGTTGTTATTGATGGTGAAAGCAAAAGATGTGTTTTAGGTAAAGGAATTATTGACGAGATGAGATATCCCGCTTTTGTTGAAACATTAGAAACAGAATTAAGCGAAGGTATGGCTGTCAATGGAAGTATTGAAATTTTCAGACCTAAAGGACATAAAGCCATTGTTTATAAAAATGGATGTATACCCAAGGGAAGAATCCCTGTTAATTATATTCATTCTGGATGGGCTATGGTTATCAATCCATCAGATGTAAATTCTACATTATTGGAACTAAATTCTCAAAACCAAAATAAGGAGGAAAAACAGATGGACGAAAAGACAATGAGAGACGTCATCGTTAATGCAATTACAGAAACTAATAGCAAGAATGATGCACTCAATGCAACAATTACAGAACTGAATTCTACAATCGAATCCAAAGATGCTGAAATTGTTGAACTCAACGCAACAGTTGAGCAGGTTAAGAAAGCCCTTGCCGATTTGGAATCTGAAAGAGAAACCTACTGGGCTGAAAGGGATGCACTTGTAAAAGAGCTCGGTGAGCTTAAAGCAAAGGCAAGAATTGGTGAACTTAATTCTGCTATCGAAGGCTTTAGCGAAGAAGAAAAGAAATATGCAGAAACCGAAATCAACAGTTTCAATGAAGACCCGATAAATGGTGATGTAGATGCTATTGTAAGCAAAATCTACGCTGGCATTGGACAGGCTTCTAAGGAAACTGCAAAGGTTGCTGAACAGAATTCTACAAACAATGAAACAGAACTCGACATCTTCTCTGAAATCAATTCGGTTGAAGATGTTGAAGATGACGATGTAAATATTTTTTAAGGAGGAAATGAGATATGATTAAATTTTCTACAATTGGTCAGATTGAACATGGCAAGTATCCTTTTGAGGATGCGGTTGTAAACGTAGATGTACTTAACGGTGCTTTTGGCGACGTAGCTGACGGCATATTTACACCTGATGAAGCTGGTAAAAAGGTGATTATGGTTCTTGAAAACGGCGACGATGCAGGTATGCCTGAATACAAAATCCCTGCTGGCTCTCGCGTAAGAGTTCTTGATCCTGCAAAGGTTGATGGCGACTTGGAAATGTATGGTTATCCTCTTGCTGACGGCTTTAAGGTTGGCGATACTGTAGGATGCTTCAAGATTACAAAGGTTATTGGCAATAAAGTTGGCGCTGTTGTACAGTTCGTTAACGCCTAAATTTTAAAGGAGGTAATTGAATATGTCTTATACATTTGAACTTAATAACGAAGTAAAAGACGCTAATTTTGCTACTGGCAAGATTAACGCAAAATCTGCTGTTGTTGAGATTTTCTCCGCAATGGCAAGCGGTAAAGACCTTGCTCCTTACGGCAAAAAGGCAGATGCCGCTGCAAAATACATAACTGAACTTAACAACAAGGCTTCTATGGGCGATGTAGTTGCAAAGTCTGAACTTAACACAATCAGACGCTTCGCTATGGAGCCTATTCTTATGCAGGAAATTAAACTTCTTAGCATCTTTGGTAACTATAAGCATATTGGCTATGGTGACTCTGCCGAAGTAGAAATCCCTGTATACGCAAATGTTGATGCTAAGATTCAGGCTGCTGGTCAGGATGTTAAGTTCCCTGTTATCAGAAAAGAAAGAAAGGGTATCGCAACTACTACAATTTCTGGTGGTTATGCGGTTGACTACAGAAAGGCTGCTCTTGGCGACATGAGTGACGAAAATGCTCTTCAGGAACAGGTTCGTCTTGATATTAGAAACAAGGCTGCTAAATATGTATTCGATACAGTATATAACGCAATCGCTAACGCTACTGGCGTAAAATACTTCCTTGAAGAAGCTGGTCTTACAAAGGCTGGTATCGACGGAGTTATCGCCAAAGTTAGACGTTGGGGTAAGCCTACTATCGTTGGTGATTATGCACTCGTTAGTCAGCTTAATGGATTTGCTGGTTATCAGGGTGTTACACCTAATGTAAGTGGCATTTCTGAAAAGATTATGAACGAAATTAACGAAACAGGTCTTCTTGGCATGTACAACGGTGCAGTTGTTGCTGAAATGGCTAATCCTTATGACATGAATACACTGAATGCTGATGCAGATAACTTTGCAACTCTTCTTGATCCGAGTGTCGGTTTTGTTCTTCCTGCTGGTACACAGTCTCCGATTTACACAATCACAAGAGGCGGTCTCACATCTTGCCATGGTCTTGATGTTACAACTGGAACAGAAATTACAAGATTTGACCTTGAAGTAGGTGCTCTTGTGGCTCCCGGTCAGGAATATCGTATTCCTGTTATCCACGACACAAATCTTTAATATTTGCTTAGTATAAGAGGGCGTTAATTCGCCCTCTTTAAATATTTAAGGAGATTAGTTTAATGGATAATAATAAATTTTATTGCTACTCCAAAAGAATGTATCATTTCCTATCTTTTTTAAATTTTAGATACATTTCTATTGGAACAAATGGTAACACCAGACAAAGATATTGGGTTTACGATAAGTCGCAAAAGTTAGATTATGCGATTGAATTGTATAACTCAATGAAGCACGATTTTAATTGATAAATTTCAAATAGTTGATAAGGAGTTTTATATGGATAAAGAAATAAAGGCAAAAAGCAAGCTCGAAGAAGTTAAAGAAGAAATCAGAATGGACGAGAAGATTACTGTCACAAGTATCGCTCCTTGGACGACTGGGTTTAGGAGAATTCTAACAGTTGGAGATGTTCAGATACAGCCGAATGGCAATGTTAGACTTTCAAGAGAGGAAGTTATTGCACAGGCTCAAAGTGGAAACAAATTAATTTCTGGTACTGACGGTATGGGTACTCATGCGACTTTGTATATCGAAGACGCTTGGACTCGAAAAGAGCTTGAATACGACACAGAAGAATCCACTCAGGTTGTTGTAAGCAAGAAAATGGTTAAGGATATGTTTGATTCTAAAACAATTGCCTCTTTTAAAAAGGCTGTTGAAAAGAACATTGTCACCCGTGCTGAAAAGTATTACCTGCTCAGTATGATTAAATCTCTTAAAATTAACGATTATGAGAAGATTGCTTTTTGCGAGGAATATTGCGGGGCGAAACTTAATGCCTAACGCAGAGAAAGAGGTGGGCTATGGCTACACAATTATCTGAGGTAATTGAGAGTTTTCATTCCTCATTTATGGACAAAACGGAAATTCCTAATTCTTTAGAAATGATGTGGCTTAAGAAGGCTATAGCAGAATATGGCACTGAAATAAGCCCATTGGAATACGACGAAGAAATCAGCGAATTTTCAGAAACTATAGACCAGTATGTTATAGACACACTGGCTACAATGATGAAAGTTATGTACTTGCAAAGACACTATAGCAAGGTAAACAAGATTGCTTCTATCGTTGGAAAAGATTTAAGTGTAAATTCAGGTATGTCGTTATCAAAGTATGCTGAAGATGAACTGAGCAAAACTAAGGCTGAGTTGGAAGAGAGATTGTATAATCTTAAACCTACAGCTTACAATTAGGGGGTGCTATTTTGAAAGAATGGTATCTTACTGATAATTATAAGCCTACGGTAACATCCGGCTATGAAAGTGATGCTATATCAGAGTTTGCCAAAAGCAATTTTAATGACGTGCTGGAGACTGCGTTCTCTGACACTGTTTTATTATACAACAGCGATTTAACCGAGTGTAAAGAAATACAGTGTGTGATTCAAGGCAATTCAGCCGACACGCAGTTAAAGTCTATGGAGCGTATCGGACTGTTCTCTGTTGGAACTGTAAAGGCTGGCATGTACGTATTCTTCGATAATATGTTCTGGCTTATTACTGGATATCCAAGTAACAACAAGTCTTACGAAAAGGCTACTCTTGCTCTTTGTCAGTACAAACTTAGATGGCAGAATGCCAAAGGAGATATTGTTGAGCGTTGGGTTAACGCAAGTTCCGGCTCAAAGTATGACGTGGGCGAATCTGAAACCAAAACTATTACTTTGGCTTCGGACAACCTTATCTTGATTGTATCTGATGACGAAGAAACGATAAACCTTGATGGCAAGCGTGTATTTATTGATAAACGACCTGTGCCCACAAAGGTTTATAAAATTACTCGTAGCGATGATATCTTGTTTGACTATGGTATTCATGGTGGCATCTTGTCATTTATTACAGACCGCAAAGAATTGAATGTAGATACTGATAATCAGGAACTCGGTATTTGCGACTACATCTCCCCTACTACTCTGCCTGAAAATGACGATGAAACGACAATTTTAAGTGGGGCTATCACTGGAGCGATATCCGGTAATAAAAACCTTAAAGTTGGTTTTGGTCGTACTTATACAGCCAATTTGGTTGACGAGGATGGCAATGCAGTCGAATGGTCTGATGAATTTAGTTGGAACATCGTGGGTGACATTGAGGTAAGTTTGACCGAAAATAATGACACTGCAACTCTGTTGGTCGATGATGAAGATTTAGTTGATGAAATGTTCAAACTCGCACTTTGTCAGGGCGATAAAATACTTGACGAGATTGTTATTACAATCGTAAGTCCGTTTTAGGAGGTGAGCTTGTGGCAAACAGTGAAATTATAAACGATTTAAAACAGGCTATTGCCAAAGAGATGATAAACGACGAAGCCTTCTATTATGCGATAAACAGTCCGAAGATATCTTCCGTTGAAGATAGAGACCAACTTACCGATTATAATATATTCTCGTATAATAAAAATCCAGACACTATTACAGATGTAACAACTTTTATCACTCTTCAGGTTCACATACCTAAGACATATGATAAAAATAACACTTGGGTTGTTCCCCGTTTGGAAATTTGGATTTATTCTCATACCGACCATATGGATGTTGATAATATACCTAAAATATCAGCAAATAGAAATGACTACATATCTATGTTGATAGACAAGAAGTTTAATGGTCGTGACACTCTTGGTGGTAGTAAGAACGATAAATACAATTTGCACTTATTTGGCAAATTGGATTTAGTTCATAATGTTGAGGGCACATATTCACCAAAGTTCTTATATCGCCAGATGATATTTGAATTAAAAGACCTCAATAAATCAATGTGTGAAGAGTAGGTGAAAAATGTTTAAAAATATTTTGAATAGGATTTCATCTGCTTTCACAAGTAAAATTGTATTGTCGTTGGAAAATATCATTGTCGGATTAAAAACCATAAATGACAACTTTTCTTCTCTTATGAAGTTTTTAATGAAACCACCAGAAGAGAAACAGGAATTAGTTTGTTTGTATGAGGATAATGACGACACAAAAATATATCGGGGTTATAGTGTTAAAATAAACGATTATATAACGATACGACAGCCATCTATAGATGAAATAGTCAAGCATGGCGATAACAAATATTACAATATGATATATACTCTGTGTTCTGTCGGTGCTGACTTGAAATGGCAGCTAGATGATATGGGTGTTGATTACACTCAAATCGGTGATTTTGAGTTATTTTATTCCGTATTATCACGAGGTTACGGTGTTGACAGCACCAAGATATTATTTGGTGATACTGTAGATTTTACCAAGATGCAACTTATGTATAACAAACAACTCGAAGAAAATGTTTTAATACAAGTCTTTGAGGATGGCACGTATTTGCAGATTGATAAGTATGTTTACTCTTCTATTGTAAATATTCTACGTAAGATGCATAAAATCAAGCGAAATGATGAATTGCCGGGCAATGAGACAACTCGACAAGTCTTAATTGAAGATGCTCGTGATGAATACGAGGCAAACAAAGACAAGCCGAGGAAGTCCTATCTGTTGCCGTTAATATCATCTATGGTCAACTCAGAAGGTTTCAAACGAAACGATGAAACTGTATTTGACATGAAAATATATGCGTTTATGGATAGTGTCGCTCGTATAGGAAAAATCAAAAACGCAGAATTGCTATTGCAAAGTGGCTATTCTGGTTTTGGAATAGATTTAAAGAAATTGAATAAAGACGAAACAAATTGGATGGGAGACCTTGGTTAAGGCTCTCATTTTTTATTTGACTAAATTTTTAAGGAGGAAATAACTATGGCTATTAATGTAAATGAACTTATTTTGGATAAAGTTCGTAGTCTTATTTTTACCGACCTTGCTGACGGCTCTGTAATTGGTCGTCTTACAAAACTTGAGGATCCTTCTCTTCAGACCGCTGCTGAAGCAGAAGAAGTAACAGACGCACAGGGTGCACTGATTACAAAGCTTTTCAGAGCAAAGACAGGTAGATTTGAAGCTACAAACTCACTCTTTAGCATGGACTTGCTTGCACAGCAGTATGGTTCTGAAAAAGAGGTTGCTGACGAAACAACTAAGATTGTCGTTCCTTGTGAAGAGACACTTGAAGTTGCAAGTGGCAAGGTAACACTTTCTCATACTCCGAGCAACGAAATCAAGTATATCTATAAACTTGAAAACGGAACTCTTGCTCAGAAATATACTCTTGGCACAAGTGCGACAGCTACAGAGTTTACTACTGATGGTGCAGAAATCACTGTTCCTACTGGTGTAACAGGCAAGATTTATGTTGAGTACGAATACGAGGCTACAAGTGCTGTTCGTGTTGTAAACAACACAGAAAACTTCCCCGCTGCTGTTGGTGTTAAGATTTTCGCTATCTTCAAAGACCAGTGTAATGAAAACATCAAGTATGCAGGTAGCATCGTTGCTAAGAAGGGTAAGATTGACCCGTCTTCTATCGATACTGCTCTTACCGCTACTGGTAAACACGCATTTGCTATCGACTTCATGAAGGATTACTGTGATGATAATGCTGACCTCTTCAGCGTATTGGTTGCTGAGTAATCTATAAGATTAAATATGAGGGTGTAGTTTTGCTATACCCTCTTTTAATTCAAAGGAGGATTTATGGCAAAAGAAATTAACCATTGGTGTGTCGTTTGTGGTAAAGGATATCACGCTTGCGATACTTGCGACGAGATAAAGTCTTTTACGCCTTGGAGGGCTTTGACCGATACTCCTGAACATTATAAACTTTTTCTTGTGCTTAAGCAGTTTAATAACAAACTGATAGATAAAGATGAAGCAAAGGCTATGCTTGCAAACATTGATTTGACAGGCAGAGAATCTTTTAAAGAGAGTGCCAAGAATGTACTTGATGAAATCTTTAAGGATGAGCTTGTTGCTCGTAAGACATCAAAGAAAAAGCCTGTTAAAACCGAAGATGTTGAGGTTGAGGTAGAGTCTACAAAATCTGAAGAAAGCGACACAGAAGAATAAAATTTATGAATAGTATTATATTAAAAACTCTTATATAGGGGAGATGCTATTCATTTCATAGTTTCTCCCCTATTTTTTACTTTTTTACCGGAAGGAATGTTTAATATTAGAGTTCTAAGTGAAATGACAGGGAAATTCTATGAGGCAGAAGATGTCATTTGGTATGGTAATGCTTGGCAGTCGGCACAGTATTATTTTTGGGGTGTTAAGCCCGTCGATATTGATGTCTCAAAGGAAACTAAGAAATGGATTTTTGCTTTTACAAAAGAAGACCATCGTAGATTGATTGGTCGTTGGAACGAGCAAAAACAGAATAAAAATATGGAGGATTAACTATGAACAAAATAAATTTAAAGGGTATTACCTCTGAAGCTGTTACGGGCGTATTTATACTGCTTGTTGCACTTATAAATGCAGTATTGCAGATGTTTGGTATTAATACTTTGCCAATCGAAAACGAAGAAATATCAGTAATTGTGTCTGGTATTTTTCTTGTAGGTGCGTCATTGTACAATACATATAAAAACAGAAATGTGACAACTGGTGCTCAGGAAGCACAACAGATTTTAGATGCTTTGAAGAATGGCACATTGGTTGTTGAGGACGTTCAGGCACTCATCTCTAAAATCAAGAAATAATGAGAGGATGGGTGCATATGAATGAACGAGTTAAAAGCGTTACTTGACCTCGATTTTAAGTATCTTTTCTTTGGATTTTGTCTTATCTTAATTGTTGGTAAAACGCTCTGGATTACTATAGAGTGGTTACTTATCGAAAAACTCGGTCTTGAAACTAAGAAACAAAAAGAAAGACGAGAAGATAAAAAGTTATTGAGCGAGACCTCGAAATTAGCAAAAACTACCGCCGAAGGGTTGACAAATTTAGAAGACCGACATACAAAAGATGAAAAGCAATTCAGAGAAAGACTTGATGAATATATAGAAGATGGTCAAGAAGATAGACAAAAAATAAATAGTCTTATAACGGCACAAAAAGAAATGCTTGCCGAAAAGATTAATGAAAAATACAAATACTACTTATCTATCAAAGGTATTCCCGAAGATGAATATGACGAGTTTGTTAGCTTACATACCGCATATAAAGGCGTTGGTGGAAATCATCATGGAGATGCTAAGTTTGAGTATTGTATTAAACATCTTCCTATTATTCCGGTTGAAACAAAACTGGTGTACAGTAGTGAAGAATAAATCAATAAAATATAGGTTTTAAGGAGAGGGTGTTTTGATAGCATCCTCTTCTTCTATTATTGCGAGGTGTTAAAGATAGCACAAAAATGTAAATTACTTGCCCTTGATACTTCGTCGAGTAAGACGGGCTGGGCAATATTTGAGAATGCAAAATATAAGAAATCAGGCGTTATAGATTTTGATACAAATGAATGTAAAAAGAAATACAAAGGCAACTCAGAACAACGCCTTGAAGATATGTGTTTGGCTATCATCAATCTGTTAAAAGAGTATAAGCCGGACATTATTGTAATTGAAAAACTCAACGTGGGACGTAATATGGTCGCCGTAAGACATTTGGCGAAGGTTATTGGTGTTGTCTACTGCTACTCTATTTTAAATGATTGCTTCTACTATGAAATACAAGCAAGCCAATGGCGTAGTCAAATTGGAATACAGGCTAAAAACAGAAAGCGTGATGAGTATAAACAATTAGCTATTGAACACGTAAAAAATACCCTCGGCATAGATGTAGCGGATGATGAAGCTGATAGTATTTGTGCGGGGATTGGATATATAAAAATATTTACATAGGAGCTGGCGATAAATTGCCAGTTTTATCAGGATAATATTGTCCAAACTTTGACATACTAATATCAAAAATGGAAAGGTTGATATTATGTCAAAAAAAGTTAAAACCATCAAAAGATTTTGAGCCATATTATGATGAAAGTTGTTGGATTCTTGACGAGGATAATAAGCTTAAAGAAGTTCAATGCTATATGGACGGCAAAGAAAAATATTTGCCCGTGACTTGGGACGATGAAGGTGCCTATGTATTGAATGGCGATGAGAAAATCTATGTGCTGGTTAATTGTGAATAATTTTAACTCTCTTGGGCTTCGGCTTGGGAGAGTATTTTTATGTCAAATTTTAATTTAAAGGAGAAATGTAAATGATTACATATTTTAGAATGAAGTTAGCACAATGGAAGGTTAAAGGTTTGTTTTACGGAACGATTGCTTCTTTTATTGATGATAAGTCCGGCAGAGTGCAGACTATTTTGAATTTGATTGATTCTGTTAAGGGATTGACTGGCGAGGAATTGAGAACAGAATTTATTGCTGGTCTTGCTGGAATTATACATGACGAGGCTAAACAGAGCCGTCAGAATAATGCCGAATAAGAGTATTGTTGAAATGACTCTTTTATTGGCAAAATTGAGGTGATTTGATGGCACAAGTCATTATAAAGAATCCAAATGATTTGATAAAAATTCTTGATACTCGTGTTTCACAAGCGCTAAAGATGACACAGACTGAAATATATAAAGCATTTCAAGAATCATTATCAGAATATTATCACGAGGCTGTGTTTGACGGAAGTTCAATTCCAAAACAATACGAGAGATTATACAAGATGCTTAATAGTATTGTTAGAACTGATATTGTGAAATCAAGCGGTGGATTTTCTTGCACAGTCGAAGTTAATGAGGCTTATCTTAACTATACTTATCCCTGTGGCGCAACTGGTCGTGAGGTGTGGGAATGGGCTAATGCAAATACCCACGGTGGAACCGTTGAGGGTAACTTGGAAGTATGGAATAATGCCATTGCAAGACTTGGCGACGAAATAGGAATTGTTAATTTAATGAAGGAAAATTTAAAGAAATGTGGGGTGCCAGTTATTTAGGCGCTCCTTTTATTATGACTACAACTCCCCTCTTTCTAAATGGGAGTATTTTTATGCAATCTTTTAGAAAAGGAGGAGAATAAATATATGGCAAATACAGATTTTAGCGTGTTGTTGCAAGCGATAATTGATAAATCTGGTATTAATACTGAATTAAAACAGGTTCAAGAAATTGTAAAAAAATATACTTTAGAATTAACACCTGAATTTAATAAAGCTTCGTTAAAAAATTCATTCAGAGCCATTTCTGATGAATTGGCACGTGACATAAATAAAGCCTTTGGAACAAATCTTACAGGCAACGATGTCTTTAAAGCATTCGAAGGACAAGCAAGACAGGCTGAACAACAGATGAAGCAGACTGCTAAAGAAGCTCAAAACCTTGCAACCCAAGTAAAAAATATTGGAACAGCTATGGGAAATGGCGGTAAAACAGCCACTGATATAGAAATACTAAGAAACAACTTTACTAAACTTGGTTTATCTGCTGACCAAGTAAAGGTTAAAATGGATGGACTAGACAAAGAAGTTGCAGAGTTGCAAACTCTTATGTCTAACGGTGCGTCAAACCAAGCCATAGTTGCTCAATGGGAACAAGTTCAGCGTGTTATGGCACAAACCCAAAATAGTTTTAGACAGACACGTTCTGAATATGGTTTACTTGTGTCAAATCAGCAGAGGTTGAATTTGGCAAATACTATGGAAAAGTTTCTTATTAAAAATCCCAACATAACCAAATCATCTCAGGCTGACATACAAGCATATATAACAAGCTTAAGACAGCTTAATACACAAATGGGTCAAATGCAATTTGATGCCATGAAGCAAGGTTTTACAAAAATTGAAACCTCTATGCGTGGTCTTGGAAAACTTGGGTACAATGTTAAACAACAATTCGCACAGGCTGCTGAGGCATTTAGTTACTATCTCTCTGCTAGATATTTGGTTATGGGTTTTATAACTGAACTTCAAAACGCTGTTACGGAAATTAAAGAAGTTGACACCTATTTAACCGAAATCAGTAAGGCAAATGATAAACTTAGCAAATCAGATTTGGCTGGCATTGGAGATCGTTCTTTTGGAACAGCATCAAGGTATGGTCAAAAAGCTACAGATTATTTAGCTGGCGTACAGGAAATGTCTAGAGCCGGTTATGAAAATGCTGAGGCGATGGGCGAGTTGTCTGTTAAGGCTCAAGGTGCTGGTGCGATGACCGCCGATGTTGCAAATAGTTTCATTGTAGCTGCTGATAAAGCATACAAAATGAATGGTTCTGTTGAGCAATTAACTAAAACAATGGACGGCATAAACTACATAACAAACCATAATGCCGTTAATATGACAGAACTTTCAGAGGGTTTTTCTATTGTTGGTTCTACAGCCGCTTCGTTTGGCGTAGAGGCAAATCAGTTAACTGCCGCATTGGGTACGATGGCTGCTACTACTCAGCAAAGTGGTTCCGAAGTAGCTCGTGCATTTCGAGCTATTTTGCTTAACATTCGTCAAGTTTCAGACGAAGAGGAAGGTATCGATGCTGAAGGTTTAACCAAGTATGAAAAAGCCGTTAATGATCTTGGCGTTTCTCTTAAAGAGACGAAAGATGGCATTTTGCAGACAAGAGACGCAATGGATGTTCTTGAAGAACTTTCTAAAGCTTATAAAGACTTAGATGAAAACGACTTAAGAAGAACAAACTTGCTTAACTCTGTAGGTGGTAAGCTAAGAGCAACCCAGTTGGACGCTTTGCTTAGAAACTGGGATACATATGAAAAAATGCTTGGAGAATATGAGACTGGCACTGGCTCTATGACACGAGAAGCAGAGAAAACTGCTAACTCACTTGAAGGTCGCCTTAATTCTCTTAGCAATACATTTACAGATACCGTTGAAAATATTACATCGTCAGACTTATTAAAGTGGTTTGTAAGTTTAGGTGATGGTGCTTTAAAAGCAATTAATGGTATAACATCGGCACTTGGCTCATTCGGGTCGATTGCTGCCGGTGTTGGTATTGGTGCTTTATTTAAAAACTTCGGTAGACCTAAAATGTTTGGTCTCAAACTATTGTTTTGAAATTGCCGAATATCATAAGTGTTCTTTCGGATACGAAAGTTTTCTTATGTTCAGTAGTGAAATACACTATGGTAAATGCTCGATAACGCCTGAATAGGCATACAGTTTATAATACTGTATCTGGGAAGCACGTAAAACTTACACTACTCCCCTATTGCGGTGACATTATAGGTTATAGTGACAATGTGTAAATTCGTGTGGTCAGGTCGGAAGCATCTCTACGAGATGAACCGCCACAGTAATGAAATGGGCACAGCGTACGATTGAAATTATCATATGTTGAATAGTCATTCGGTACTAAACTGAACACGACAGTATATTATAAGCAGTGAGTCATCCCTGCTTTCGTGTGTGGAACTCTCGTTGCCAGAGTTGATGACAGGGCAATAAATCATGAATTTCATGGCAAAAATTTTACTTGCATTTTTCTTCTATATAGCATATAATAATTATAGATATATATACTATTTAATCAAATTGTTTGGATTTAACAGATTTCAACGATGATTTT
>JAEIGA010010435.1_pt1 | contig 14080 bp, 7 predicted proteins | sample 9270691 | NCBI WGS metagenome assembly JAEIGA01 (sample SAMN17057246, study PRJNA624740) | gut metagenome | biome: biome; isolation source: fecal sample | host: Bos grunniens | place: China: Xizang | collected 2019 | reverse complement strand
TCCCGAGGGTGGCAAGGTGAAGGGTACTCTCGACGTTACAGAGAAGTCAGTAGATGTGGCTTTCTATGGTGGCGAGGGCGTTGTAAACTACACTATCACTGACGGTGAGGCGGGTGCAAAGCCCACAGTAACTGCTAACCAGGAGTGGGTTAACAACATCACCGTTGCCGATACTATCACCTTCAATGTTGATTTCAACAATGTTGAGGAGCAGCGTGTTGCTACGCTTAATGTGACCTATGGCGAGCAGACATTCGACGTATTCGTACGCCAGGATGCAGGTATGGCCGTAGATGTAGAGTTCGTGGCTACAGCGCTTAATGGCGAGTACTATGGCACTGCATACTCACAGGATCCCAACTACTTTGCTATCCTCTCGAAGAATGGTACTACTGGCTGGAGCGACCTCTACCTCGACACATACTACCGCTTCGACATCTACTCTGCAACTCCTACTGATGCCTCTGCACCAGTTCTTCCACAGGGTGTCTTTGCTTACGACTATCTTAACTCTGGCGTTGGTGAGACCTTCGGTGACTTCTACAGCGTGCGCATGGAGACATTCCAGGATGGTAACCTTGTAGAGACAAAGATTGAGGATGGCGTTCTTATCATTACTGAGAACAAGTTTGAGGCTATCTTGAAGATGGTTGACGGCAAGGTACACCGCGTAATTTACGAGGGCTCTTTGGCTCTCGGCTACATCGAGGTTCCCGAGCCTGACTACTACTCAACTCTTACCGAGGACCTCATCTTCAACCACACTGAGGGTACAATCCGCCTCAACTACTTCGGCGACTACTACGGCCTTGGCGCTTCAAACTGGACAGTTAGTATGGTATTGCCAGGCACAAATATCAATGGCGACTACTTCATCATCGATATCGTGACTGACAGCGTAGAGTTCAACGCTTCAAACATCGTGGGTACTTACACTTGCGTTGAGGAGGCTAATGCTGCAAAGAACACCTTTATCGCAGGTTACTATGAGGGTGGCTTCGGCAGCTCATGGTACTTCGTAGCTGTGGATAACTACTACGGTACTGACGATGTAGCACCTATCGTTGACGGTACTATCACCATCCGCGAGGAGGGCATCAAGTATGTCGTAGAGTTCGACTGTATGGACGACAATGGCCACAAGATTGCAGGTACATTCGCTTGCTCAGGCCTTGAGATGTACGACAATAGCAAATAATAGCTGTTTTGCATGGGCGGTGTTATGCCGCCCTTTTAAGCGAAAATCCCTCGGGCTGGTACTTCGGTACTCGCCCGAGGTTTTTTTTGTGTCATCCCAAGCGTAGCAAAGCATCCTCTCGGAGCCTACCCGAGCCAGTGTTTATAGCGCATTGTCAGCGAGGAGATTCTTCACTAAAGTTCGGAGTGACAAACCAAAACCCCTGCAATTGCTTGCAGGGGTCCGATTACTCACCCGAGGGTGAGTGTATGTCGCTCGTAGGCGATTAGCGAAGCTTCAAGCTCTTGAATGCAGGAGCAGATGCCTTCACGATGCGCTTTGCTACGATGCGCTCCTTGGCAACGGGAGCAGCCTCGTTAACAACGATGCTCTTGAGCTGCTTCATAGAGCCGCCGCGTGTTACTGACTGAATCTCTGATGCAGAGTTAATCTCGCCAGTCCATGTGCCTGTGAGGTTGTAGTCAGCATCATCGTATACGTCGAATTCTACGGTGTATGTGCCGTCGCCATTGTTGGTGATGTCAACCCAACCATCTACGAATGGAGCCATAGTCACGCCATCCTCTGTGTAGTACCATGCGCCAACCATCCAGCCGCCATCGATGTAGCCTGGGTATGCAGTAAATGCGTCGTAGCTGTCGCTGATTGTGTACTCGCCCTCGAATGATGTGAAGCTGTCAGCACCTGCCAAGAGGTCGAACTGTACGAAGTCACCAACCTGTGAGTTAGGCATGATGGCAATAACCCAGTTCTGGTAGCCTACCTCATACCAGTCGCCGTAGAACTCATAGTAGAGAGTGTGAGCCGAGAGGTTGCAGTTCCAGTCGCCTGTGAGTGTTGAGTATACATCATCACCGTCATCGCCACCCTCGCTGCTTGAGTTGTCGTAAACAACGATGTTGCCGCCGTTGTAAGTTACCTTGTGAGTAGCGCCGCTCATCAACATTGTAACCTCAGCTACGATAGAGCCATCCTCGCCAACTACGATAGTGCCACTTGCGGGGTAGTCGTTAGCTACATAGTCCCAACCATACTCATCGAGAACGTAGTATGCGCTGTAAGACAATGATGCAGTCCAGAGTGCGCTTGAGTCGGTCATATCAACCTCGTAAGTACCTGCTGGAATCTTTGTGGCGTTGTCCGCAGAGATAGGAGCGTAGATATCGAAGCGGTAGTATGTACCATTTGCCTGCTCCCAACCCTCAGCGTCGAGGCCGATGTCAGAGAGGAAGAGGTAGTAGTTGTCTGCAGTGCCAGGAGAATACTGGTCGCCGAAGTAGTTAGCATAAGCGTAGTTAGCCTCCATCTCAACATTCTCGCTGCTGCCGCCACCGCTGGTGCCAACATAGAGCTTGGGAGCGCCGTTGTATGTTACGGTGTGCTGAACGCCATTGATAGTTACAGTAAGAACAAGGCTATTCTCTGTTACAACAGCCTGGCCAGCCTCGAAGCTGCTCTGTGCGTCGTATGCTGTGCCGTCACCATTAACCTTTGCGTAGCCAGAGTAGTAGTTACCCATAGTCCACTCTGCAGTAGTGTCGTTAGCGTCGAAAACATATGTACCAGCGGGAACGTGGATGTAACCCTCCTCGTCTACCTCGCCCTCAACACCGTAGAGGTCTACCTGGTAGTAAATACCATTGGGACATACATAACCCTCATCGTCAACGCCAAGGTCAGAGAGAAGGAGGTAGTAGTTGTGTGTCTCGCTCAACTCTGTGCCGTAGTACTCGCCCCACAAGTATACAGCCTCCATTGTAACATCCTCAGTTGGGAGGTTGCCAGCGAGGTCCATAGCTGCGATAGCACCCTCGTATGTGAAGTGGAAGTTCTGACCCTCAGCGTCAGTAAGCTCGATGTCGAATGTGTAACCATCGATGTCGCCACCAACAACGACTGTACCGTTGCCACCCTCGAAGAAGTACTCCTCAGTCTCGCCAACGTAGAGCTCGCAACCCTCAATCAAAAGACCACCATTAGCATCTGTGTAAGTACCTGCCTGGAGGATAGACTCGCCATCCTTGCCAATGAGAACAACGCCCAAGAGGATGTTGCCGCTCTCATCGTAGAAACCAATGAGGTAGTAGTTGTCGGGGAAGCCATACTCTGCCAATGAAACGCGCTCACCATAAGCGAGTACCTCGTCGTAGAGATATGCCTTTGCCTCCTTTGCAGCCTGCTTTACAGCAACCTCGAAGTTCTTGTCGCCGTACGCTACAACGACCTTTGCCTCGCGTGCCTCGCCCTCGTTAGCCTCGACAGTTACGCGTACCTTCTCGCCAGCAGCAACCTTTACCCACTCTGCCTCGCAAGTAGCGGTAAGCTCGGTGCCCTCAACAGCATTCTCCAAGGTGTAGGTAATCTCTGCCTCGCCACCCTCAGCGTCGAAGTTCAAAACAGCGTCAGATGTAAGAGTCAACACAGCCTCCTTCTGATTAGGGGTAGGCTCGGGAGTCTCCTCACATGCTGCAAATGCCAAAGGCAATGCAAGCAACAAGTAGAATAAGTTCTTGATTTTCATAATTGTAGTTATTTGGTTAGTTAATATTCTTTGCACATATTGCGCCAAAGCATATAACAAAATTAAAAAATTTTATTCAATTTTGCAAATATTTTGGTCGTAAATAAAAAAAGGCTTTCGTATCTGAAAGCCTTTTTTTGGGTGTGTGTTTGTGCAATTATCTAAGCTCAACGCCCTGCTTTGCAGGTACAAATGGAGCTCTTTTGTTTGCTGCGTTAGCCGATGCGCCAGTAACATTAATTTTTGGCTCGCCAACATAGGTTACATGGAACTCCTCGCCAGCAACGATGCAATCAACCTCAATGCCGTTGTCGCTAACTACGACAGTAACATCTGTAAATGCCTCAATCCACTCGTAAGCAGTGCCATCAGCGTTAACCAAGTATGCGCCAGAGTACTCGCGGCCAACCTCCCACTCGCTAAAGTCGTCGTTAGCGTCGTTGGTATAAGTGCCTGTAGGAACATGGAGATAACCCTCAGAGTCGATAACTGGCTCTATACCATAGAGGTCGAGTGAGAAGTAGTAAGCACTTGGTACTGCATAGCCCTCTGGGTCGAGAGGCTGATCTGAGAGGAAGATGTTGTAGTTGTAAGTCTCAGTGTACTCAGTGCCGTAGTAGTCGCCATACAAAGTCTGGGCCTCGATTGTACCACCTGTAATCTCTGCGGGAACGCCTGCGAAGATCTTACACTCGCCAGTGTAGGTAAGGATGTGCTTAACACCGTTGATGTATGCTACCAATGTGAGGCCGTTCTCGGTTACAACGAGCTCTGCCGATTCGTAGTATGCCTGTTCCTCGTAGGCTGTAGCATCAGAGTTAATCACCTGGTACAATGAGTATGAGTTGCCGATAGTCATATCCTCCTGTGAGTCGGTGCCGTCGAAAGAGTATGTGCCTACGGGTACTGTCAACCAACCCTCAGCGTCGATAGTTGGCTCATTGGCAACGTAGAGGTCCAGTGCGTAGTATGTAGCGCCTGGCAATACATAGCCATCCTCGGTCATGCCAATGTCAGAGAGGTAGAGGGTAACATTGTATGTAACGCTATAGCGTGTGCCGTAGTAAACGCCATCCAGTGTCTTTGCCTCGAAGTTGACAATAGGCTCTAAGCCCTCCTGCTTGACGAATACGTTGAATGCTGCGTCGCCGTATGTTACCATGATGCGGTCTGTGCGCTCCTGGTTTGTCTCATTGGCAGCAACGGTGAATGTGATGTTCTGGCCTACGGTGATATCGGTAATCCATTCTGCTGCTGTTGTAGCGGTGAGCTCAATGCCCTCGACTGCATTCTCAAGAGTGTAGGTAATAACGCCCTCGCCACCCTCGGGAGTATACTGCAATAGTGACTCAGATGTGAGAGTCAACACGGGCTGCTCTGCCTGTGGAGCTTCAACGGGCTCGCACGCTGCTATTGCCAAGGGCAATGCCAATAAAAGGAAAAGTCTGTAAAGTTTCATAATTATTAGTTTTTAGTGTTTTAGTCGTAATAAGCGGTGAGTGATTGAGTCGTCGCAATCAACCGCTATACAAAATTAAACATTTTTATCTATGAAAACAATAGCTATCATAGGAAAAGTTGGGGGGGATGGCTCGCTGAATTAAATAAAAAGGAGCCTCTCAATATAGGGAGGCTCCTTATACTATATATATAAGTACTCTATAGGCCAACGTAGAACTTGGGCTCGCCCTCGAATGTGATTGCGAAGAGGCCGCTATTGATGACAATCTCGCCATACATGCCATCCTCCGTAACCTCGAGTACAGCGCTCTCGTAGTTCTCTCTGAACTCGTAGCCACTGCCCTGCTCGTTCATCTTCATGCAGAATGACCACTGGTAGCCAATCTCCCATGCGCCATTGTCACCGTTGTCATCCAAGGTGTAGGTACCTGCGGGGATGTGGAGGTAGCCCTCCTCGTCGATGACTGGCTCAATGCCGAACAGATCAATCTTGAAGTAGTAACCATCGGGCAAGAGCATGCCATTCTCGTCGAAGCCCTTGTCAGAGAGGTAGAAGTAGTAGTTGTAGTTGTCACTATAATCCGTGCCGAGGTATGTTGCCATGCCGAGGTGTGGGGTGAGCAACTCTTCGCCCTCGAATTCCACCTTCTTGCCCTCGAAGAACATAGTGTCGCCGCTGTAGGTCACAATGTGCTTGACGCCGTCAACATATGCTGTAAGAGTGAGGCCATCTTCGGTTACAACGAGCTCTGCAGCCTCGAACTGACTCTGACGCTCGAAGCCTGCACCCGATGCGTTAACCTTCATGTAACCAGAGAGTGTGTAGCCGATAGACATGTCGGTAGCATTGTCCGAACCATCGAAGGTGTAAGTGCCTGGGGTGATGTGACGATAGCCCTCCTCATCCAACAAAGGCTCATCGTCCCAATAGAGGTCCAGTCTGTAGTATGTAGCATTAGCCTGATAGTAGCCGCCAGAAGAGAGGCCGATATCCGAGAGGTAGATATTCATGTTGTAGGCACTGCCATCAGTGATGATGCCGAAGCCATTGAGAATCAACATCTCTGCCTCGAAGGTCTCAAATGGCTCAATGCCCTCCTGGTTGATGAATACGTTGAACGATGCTGCGCCATACTCAACCATGATGCGGTCTGAACGAGTCTCGGTGGTCTCGTTGGGGGTAACTGCGAATGTGATATTCTCGCCTACGGTGATGTCTGTAATCCACGCTGCAGTTGTTGTTGCACGAAGCTCAGTGCCCTCAACTGCGTTCTCGAGAGTATAGGTGATGGTGCCCTCGCCACCCTCGGCATCGAACTTAAATGAGTTCTCCGAGGTGAGTGTCAACACTGGGTCTGGAGTCTGCTCTACATCGTTTGTAGAGTCACATGCCGCAAATGCCAGAGGCAATGCGAGAAGCAGGTAGAATAAATTCTTGATTTTCATAGTTTTAGTTTTTTATATTATATTATTTTCATATCTCGCGTCGTATGTATAAACAAAATTAAACATTTTTATTCAAATTTGCAAACTTTATGGTCGGAATATTGCATATTGTAATCCGGTGTAAACAATAAAAGCTGCCCTTGTGGACAGCTTTTTGTTGTGCGATTAGTAGGGGTAGAGCTCCATGAATCCGCTCCATTCGCCCTTGATGTCGTTGTCTCGGTCATCCTCCATGTAGAACGCGAGCTTTGCCACGCCGTAGCCTTCGTCGCTGATGGTTAGCGAGCCGCCCACCAGTGGCGCCATGTCGGCATAATCCGCGGTGTAGTACCACGAGCCCTCCATGTAGTTTTCGCCCTCGTATGGTGTCATTACGCCCTTGAGGAAGCTGCCCGCGGTGGTGCTGTCGCCCAAGGTATATGTGCCGAAGATGGTGTCGCTCTCCTTCGCGGTCATGATGTCGAACTGCAGGATGTCGCCCTTGTTGTCGTTGGGGTAGGCTATGAGCAGCCAGTTGTCGAGTCCCGTAGCGTAGTAGTCGCCACAGGGGTAGTAGTAGAGTACATGATTCTTAAGCTCGAGTGTGCGGTCCTCGGCAAGCGTCGAGTGTGTGCCATTCTCGCCGCGATTGTTGACATAGGGCGATGCCTTGTATGTCACGATGTGGGTGATGCCGCCGATGGAAACCGTGAGCGTAATGCCCGCGTTGTTGACATACATCGAGCCGCTGTCGAACTTTACATCTCGGAATGGCTCGCCTGCATAGTCTGTCTCGATGTAGAGTGAGCGCTCAAATGAGAAGGTGTACTCCCCATTCGTGCCCTCCTTGTCGAGGGTGTAGTGTCCCTCGGGGATTTGTATTCGCTCGTTGTGGTAGCTACTCATTGGGGCTGTAATATCGAGGATGTAGTAGCAACCATTAGGCTTATAACTACCATCCTCCTCTATGTCCGTATTGGAAAGATAGATGTAGTAGTTGCCCAGGCCATTGTCGTAGATGTCGCCATAGTAGTCGCCAATGAGATATGTGGCGTTGAACTCCACCTCGTTGGGATTGGGCTGCGGAGGCTTATTCTCGTTCCTGTTGTATAGCTCACAACCCATAAGCAGGGTGGCGAGGGAGAGTACCGCAAAAAGTATGATGTCTCTTTTCATAGCTCGATGTTTTGAGCAAAGGTAATAAAAAAAGTGCTGTCCACAACATGAATAGCACTTTTTATTATTGTTGACAATCAACCTTATACTACGGGGTTGTTTGAAGTACCTGTGTACTTAACGCCATTGATGGTACAGTCAAGTACAATGTAGTAGCTGGTATTTGAGCTCATATCTACGGTGCCTGAAGCATCGGTAGTCTCAACACCATTTACCACAACCTTGGTGATATTCAAGACGCCATTGTCAAAGATGTAGAACTTACCGCCACCAACTTGGTTCAATGTAAACTCAACAGTGTGTGAGCCATCTGTTACGGTGATGATACCTGCGCTCATGTTGAGTGATGCATCGAATACCCAGTTCTCGAAGCTTGCATCGCTATCGTTGCCACCCTCATTGCCACCCTCGTTGGGGTCAGCCTCGGTAGTGAATGTTGCAGTACCTGCGTCTGAAGCGCTGTTTGCTGCGCTATCTGCAGGATTTGCAACAACTGATACGCTGTATGTTACGCCATACTCGAGGTCGCTATATACGATGAAGGTGTCGGTAACGGTGCTAACGAGTGAGCCATTGAGAGTTACGGTGTAGTCCTTGGCACCTGCAACTGCCTGCCAGCTGATTGTAGCAGCGTTGCCCGATACGAGGCCCGATACTGAAGGTGTAGCGAGCTTTGCAGGCTCTGCGGGAGTGTTGCCACCGCCATTCTCCTCGTTCATCTTGCCATTTACGGTAAATGTCATCTCTGCACCGTTTGACATGGTGAGCGTGATGGTGATGTCCATAGCGTATGTATTATCGTCAGTTACTACGACCATGCCACCAGCAACAGCATCGTATGATGTGCCACCAACAACGATGTTTGCAGTTGAGAAGTAGCCGAGGTTACCAGCGTATGAGCGTGTGATCCACTCGTAAGTGTTGTCAGAGTAGATAACAGCCTCGTTAGCCTGGTAGTCGTTTACATAGAGGCTCATCTTGTCGCCCGCAGCGTTAGTGAGCTTATACTCGTAATAGTAGTAGCTTGAGTTGTATGTCACATACTCAATCTTTGAGAATGCAACATTGCCTGTAGTCTCGCCACCACCTACTGAGCCATTGTCGTTGAGCTTGCCGTTGTACTCAATCATATAGGTGAAGCCATCGCGACCCTCGAGAGTGAGCTCGATGTGGTACTCGTCGCCATTAGCCTCAACCTTTGCTGAGCCACCGTCAACTGCTACAGATGTGCCATCAACAGAGAGTGAGCGTGTTGTGAACTCGTTGTCGAAGTCGTTGTAGCCAAACCATGTTGTAGTAGTCCAGATGTAGTCGCCAGCAGCGAGAGCATTCTCCTGGGCAAACTGTGCGGGGAAGTGAACATCTATAGAGAAGTTGTCACCCGATACCATGTACTTGTTGCCATAGCTTGAAGAGCCGCCCCAGAGCCACTTTGTAGCGGTGTGAGTAGCTTTGAACTCGTCGCCAGGGGTAGGAGGCACGGGCTCCTCGCCATTGTCACCGAAGTAGAGGCTACCCTCGTAGGTAATCTTGTGCTTTGCACCATCCTCCATGGTGATAACAGCCTCAATCTTGCCGTCTGATACCACAACCTCGCCATCAGCGTAGATGTAGTAAGTAGGCACGCCCTCAACGATGTTCAAGCCTGCGCCGTAGTCGCCAAGGCCGAATGTGCCTGCAGCAGCATTTGTTGCAGCTTTGTATGTGCCGTTGGGCACTGTGAAGTCGTTGTTCTCGGCAGAGTCAGCAGCATAGAGGTCGATGAGGTAGTAGATACCAGTATCCTTGAACTTCATCTCATCCTCGGTAAGCTCTACGCCCACGTCAGAGAGCACGATATAGTAGTTGTAGCTGGGAGAGAACATATCGCCATAGTACTCAACATGAAGCTCTGCCGCAGCAAATGTAGCATCGAACTCGTCGCCAGGAGTAGGAGGCACGGGCTCCTCGTTGCCCTTCTGTGTGGTCATCTTTGCCTCGGCCTTAACGACAGCCTTGGTGTTCTTCGCAGCAGCAACGATTGTGTACTCGGTCTCGGCCTTGAGTTCTGCAACATAGCAGCCTGCCTCGGCATTTGCCTCTGCTGCTGTGCCGTTTGCCAATACCTCTGAAGCAGTGGGAGTGCCCTCGGCGCTCTCTACAACGATATACTTAACCTCATCAGCATCCGTAGATGTGATTGTGAAGGCGATTGAAGACTCTGTAGCCTCGCCTACGCTGATAGCCACGGTGGGGTTCTTAACCTCGTCAACGGGCTGGTCGGGGGTCTCACAAGCGACGAATGCCAATGGCAACGCCATGAGTAAGAAGAGTAGATTTTTGATTCTCATAGTTTTTAGTTTGTTTATTATTGATATTCACCCTAACATTCCACAAATATACACCATTTTTTTCAATAAAGCAAGATTGTACAATCAAAAATGGGCTACCCCTGAAGGATAGCCCATATTGTTCAAACGATTGGTGTTCGTTACTCGGGGTTGTTCATTGTAGAACCTGTAGTCAACTGACCAGTGTATGAACCAGTGAAGTGACGACCGAGTGTGTCGATGAAGTCAAACTCGATGTAGTACTGACCACGCATGTGAGTGACGGTCAATGTACCCTCTGCAAGGTTACCCTTGATAGTGTTGTAGGTGATGTATGACTGATCCATAACGAACTTATCACCATCAGAGTAGTTGTCCTTAGCCTCCCATGGAGCGATAGTGTAGACGCCCTCTGGAGCAACCTTATCGCTAACTCGTGGGTAAGAGTAGCAGTCGAACATGACCTCTACAGTGTTGTCTGATGAGCGACCCTGGAACATGAACTCGCTATCCTCATCGTAGCCATTCCAGTACTTACCAGTGAACTGCTTCCAGTCGGTGATGTTGATAGTCTCCGTTGTAGGCTCGCTGATGTCCATACCGCTGATTGCGCCGTTGTAGCTCAACGCGATGATGTCGTTGCCAGACTGGAAAGAACCAACGATAGAGATAGTGTGGTTGTCAGTGTCTGCTACAACATCAAAAGTTGCGTCAACGATGTCTGAAGCCAATGAGCTGTTGCCACGGTAGATAGAGAAACCATTCTGTGATGCAGAGTTAACGAGGATGCCACCGTTAGCTACTGAGTAAGAACCAGAGCTGAGGTGCTGGATGTTAGCCTCAGCGTTGTAGAAGCTGATTGTTGACTGCATATCGCCGAGGAGCTCGTCGTGCTCAACGAATGTAACGTTCCACTGCTTACCCTCCTGCTTGAGGTCGGCCCATGTCTCGATAACTACGAAAGTAGAGTAGTTGAGGTTGGGGTTGTAGCCCTCGAAGAGCTGCTCGATAGTTACATCCATAGTAACCTCGCCGTAAGTCAAAGTGATAACGCCGCTACGCATTGCGCTTGACTCGTTAGCTGCAACAGTGTATGCAACAGCGCCGTTAGCGCATGATGTAACTGTAATCCACTCAACGTTAGAAGTTGCAGTAGCCTCAACGCCCTCAACAGCGTTGTCGATGTGGAATGTGATCTCGCCGTTGCCACCAGCTGCCTCGAACTGCTCGTTTGCAGAGTCGATAACGATTACGGGTGCGGGAGCAACATACTCAGCCTGCTTTACAGTAACCTTGAGCTCCAACATACCGTAAGTAGCAGTGATCTTTGCCTCGCGTGCAGCGCCAGAGTTAGCGTCTACCATGAACACGATAGTGTTGTCAGACTCGCGAACAGAGATGTTGTTTACCCATGCAGCGTTAGACTTTGCAGTTACAGAAACACCAGCAACGGGGTTCTCGAGTGTGTACTCGATAGAGCCGATTGCCTGCTCTGCAGAGAACTCCATAACCTCCTCAGTTGCAAGCTCGAATACGGGAGTCTTGGGAGTCTCCTTCTTGCCAGCCTGCTTTACAGTAACCTCGAAGTAGAGATCGCCGATAGTTGCCTTAACAACTGCCTCGCGAGCCTCTGCCTCCTCGTTCTCGGCAACTGCGAATGTGAATGATGCAGCGTAAGCCTCAATCTGGTCAGCAACCTCAATCCACTCAGCTGCGCACTCGATGTTTACCATAGCCTCATTTACGTCAGTGAAGTCGTAAACGAAGGTGATAGTACCCTCGCCACCTGCAGCCTCGAACGCCATAGTGGCGTCAGATGTAAGTGTAAATGTAGGCTTCTTCTCGGGCTCGGGCTTCTGCTCAGGAGTCTCCTCACATGCTGCGAATGCCAAAGGCATAGCAAGCAACAAATAGAACAAATTCTTTAGTTTCATAAATGGTTATTTTTTAGTGTTTGAAATTATTGTCTTACAAAGTACGGATGCGAAACTCTCGCTCGATTATTTGAGGTCGCCCTTTACCGAGCCGGTGATGTCGTTGCCGGCATCATCCTTACATGCGTAGTTGATAGTTACGGTGTTACCCTCGGTGGCAATCTGAATCATACCCTCAACCACAGGTGCCATAACATCGCCCTTGATGACGCCATCTGTGATCTTGGCGTACCAGGTACCAACCAAGCCCTCGCCAAGCAAACCAGGGATAAACTTGTTGGCGTAGTCAGTAACGCCTGAAGCTGCAAGTGCCTGATAGATGCCGTCAAACTTCTCTGCTGATGGCGACAAAACCTCTACTGCGAAGTACTCGTTGCCCTTTACAGCCTCGATAAACCATGTCTGCTGACCCTTCTCATAGCTGTCGCCATGGCATGTTGCTGAAACCTCTGCACCCTCAACTGCGAACTCTACATCGCCACAGAGTGTTGTGAGGTGTGTGGTAGCAACAAGCTTACCCTCGTATGCCACATAGTGGGTTGTGCCATCCTCCATCTCGATGATAGCCGAGAGCTTACCGTTCTTAACAGTTACGGTAGCCTCTTTATATGATGCCGACTTTACAACTTTGCCGTCAGCGCCTGTCACGGCATACCAGCTGTTCTCATCCGAGAATGTCTGGTCAGCAAAGCTGTTTGTAGCGTCAAACTTGTACTCGCCATCGGGGAGAACGGGATTGAGCTCGTCAGCCTTGATGCTGCGATACATATCGAAGTAGTAGTATGTGCCGTTAGCCTTTGCTGAAGCGTCGATGTTAACGCCCACGTCAGAGAGAATGATATAGTAGTTGTGCATAGCAGAGTACTCCGTACCGAAGTAGATGCCCTCGAAGCGGTTAGCCTCGAATACTACATCATACTCGCTGCCTGCCTGCTTAACGGTGAATGTAGTCTCTGCGCCATCATACTTCACAGTAACAACCACCTCGCGGATATTTGCATTGGTGTTAGCCTTCGCTGTAAGGTTGATGGTGTTGCCATTGACCTTGGTATCCAGCCATGAGGCATCCTCCTTGACGCTCACCTTCGAGCCAGAGCCACCCTCGGTGGTGAAGTTTACTTCAGCCTCGCCACCCTCAGCTGCAATCTCTACAGTCTCGGTATCCACAGAGACATAGGCTTTTAGTGGCTGTGAGCCGGGCTCCTCACACGCTACCATAACGAGCGCTGCCAAGAACAAAATCGAAAAAATCTTCTTCATGTAATGTATGTGTTTTTTAGTTAAAGACAAATTACGCACAAAGATACACTAAATTTTTGAAATATACTATTATATAAAGGAAAAAGGCTACCACAATTGTGGTAACCTCCTTCGCGAACTTATATTATTATGGATTGTTCTACTTTGTGAGTGCTCGCCAGAGCATATCCTTGAGCTGCGTGATGTTCATGTTCGCAACCGAAGAGATGAAGATTGACTCGATGCCCTCGGGAAGGTGAGCCTTCATCTGCTCGATAAGCTCCTCGTCGAGCATGTCACACTTCGTAATAGCTAGGAAGCGCTCCTTGTCCAAGAGCTCGGGGTTGTACTGCGTGAGCTCACCCAGCAGGATGTCGTAGTCGGCGGCGATGTCGTCGCTGTCGGCGGGAATCATAAAGAGCAACACCGAGTTACGCTCGATGTGGCGCAGGAAGCGAGTTCCGAGACCGCGACCCTCGTGCGCACCCTCGATGATACCTGGGATGTCAGCCATGACGAATGAGTGGTCGTCGCGCACCGATACGATGCCGAGGTTAGGCTCGAGTGTCGTAAAGGCGTAGTTCGCAATCTTAGGCTTTGCAGCAGAGACAACAGAGAGGAGTGTCGACTTACCCGCATTGGGGAAGCCCACGAGGCCTACATCTGCTAAGACCTTAAGCTCAAGGATGAATGCACCCTCCTCGCCCTCCTCGCCAGGCTGTGCGTAGCGGGGTGTCTGGTTTGTTGCTGTGCGGAAGTGCCAGTTGCCCAAGCCGCCACGGCCACCCTTGAGTAGCACGAGCTGCTCGCCATGCTC
>JAEIGA010010434.1_pt1 | contig 14081 bp, 12 predicted proteins | sample 9270691 | NCBI WGS metagenome assembly JAEIGA01 (sample SAMN17057246, study PRJNA624740) | gut metagenome | biome: biome; isolation source: fecal sample | host: Bos grunniens | place: China: Xizang | collected 2019 | reverse complement strand
CTCTTGCAGCTGCTGCGGCAGCCGCAAAAGCAGAGAAAACCTCAATTACTACGGGGGGAGAGGAACCGATGGAGTTTTTTGCGCAGCAAGAAGAGGAAGAAGAACAAGGGGTTCTGGAAAAAATAACATTGTTTTTACGTAAAACAAGTGAAGATAGGAAATAATTTTGAGAGCATTGGAAAAAAGAAAGAGAAAAAATCCCTTGGATATAACCAATGCGTTTACAAGTTTACGGTGAAATCACCTAATGATCAGTCAATCTTGAATATAAAATAGATTTTCCTTATAAGAAAACTCGTAATGCTATTCGAAAATTCGGTGCCCAATGCATAGAATAGATAACAAGAAACCCACTTGATTACTTGAATAATAAGCCCCGCGGTGTTATCTGCAAAGAAAGAAGGCAATATGCCGTAATCAGGGTTGGGGGCATCGTTGATTTCAAGATAGGTAAAGACCGTAATAGTAAGAAATATAAAAGTAATAACATGAATTGAAATGAACTTGTGATTGGGCTAACTACCAAGCAAGAGCATGATACTTTTTAGTATCATGCTCTTGTTCTTTTTATGAAATTAAAAACTTATTGATTTCGTCTATTCTACTAAGGGCAGTTTTACGGCCTATATTATATGCCTCTCTTAATTTATCAGGATCTTTTTCTGTCCTGCTTACAGGAAGGGGAGCAGGAGGCCGTATAACTAAAACTTCACCCAATTTTTCTTTTTGTCGAATATATTTTAATGTACTATTATATACATCAGGCCTTTTGAGCATAGTTTCTATAAACAAAGGAAAAGACTTATATTTAAGCTTAAATAAAGTCATAAATTTACTTTTACCTTTTATGTAGTTCGCCGGCCTTGTGAGAATAACGATATTTTTCTCATAGCCAATACTCTCGAAGAACTTGAGAGGAACAGGATCAGAGATGCCGCCGTCTAGAAACTTTTTGCCATCGATCTCAACAATATTGGAAACCATTGGCATTGAGGATGATGCTCTTATCCATTCAAATCCGTGGTCATTTTTTCCTTCGTATTTGTGGTAGAAAGCTTTGCCTGACTCAACATCTGTACATACGACATAGAACTCCATTGGGTTATTTTCGTATGTATCAAAGTCGAAAATATCATGCTTCAAGGGGACCTCATTGTATGCAAAATCTTTACTGTAAATGTCTCCGGTTTTGAGTAATACACCGATACCCCCATAACGTTTATCTTTACAGAATCTTGTATTGTATCTGATAACACGCCCAATTTGCTTGGATTTATAGTTGCAACCAAAGGCCGCACCTGCAGAAACTCCGACAGCGCCATCAAACTCAATTCCATGCTCCATAAGCACATCTGTTACACCAGCAGTAAACATGCCTCGCATAGCTCCGCCTTCCAGCACGAGACCTCTTTTCATATATAAGCCCCCTTTTCCTTTACAGAGTAATGGAACAGCTTAAAATCTAATCATATCCTGATTGATATCTGAAATTTTCCTTGCTCCACACATATACATCATATCAGACAACTCAGCTTTAAGCTTATCTACATATACTGATATTCCTTCACTGCCGGCACCATACCAGCTAATGAGAATGGGGCGGCAAATCATAACCGCGTCAGCACCGATAGCGAGAGCTTTAAAAATATCAATTCCGGTTCTGATTCCACCGTCCACAATTATCTTTGTTTTTCCCTGCACTGCGGCAACAATCTCAGGCAATACCTCAGCCGTAGCAGGGGAGTCCGGCAATACACGACCGCCATGGTTAGAAACTATAATAGCATCAGCGCCAGCCTCGACAGCTTTAATTGCAGACTTTGCAGTCATTATTCCCTTAACAAGGAAAGGCGCATTGCATGCTTCTTTTATTTTCTTTAGCTGTTCTATAGTCTTGGTTCCAGCATTTATATTTTTCTGCCTCAAATGGGGAAGACCTGCACTATCTATTACAAGACCAATTGCGCAAGGATTGTATTTGTTGGCGATTTCAATTTTGCCTAAAATCTCCTCGTCTGAGTATGGATTGAAAATAGGCATGGATATTCCACCTGCCTGTGAGCTATATAACATAGAATCAGGAAAAACTTCAGGCTGAATTCCATCACCAAAAGAACCGAGAATACCGGACTTTACACAGGCATCTACGACTCCTTTATTAAAATCTCTTACATCATCGGTCGGATTGTACTGCCATTTGATAGAGCCTATAGGACCTGTGATTATCGGCAGAGAGAGCTTTCTGCCAAAGAGCTCAGTTCCGGTATCCACTTCGCAGCTTGGCGCGATTACATCCATATTAAGCTTGATTTTTCGCCATGCTTTCCAGTTGTCATATGCTCCGTTGCCGGGAGCTTTTGAGCCGGGGCCTGGCATTGTGTTGCCGCATCCAAGTCCATTACACTCTGGGCAAACCTTACAGTTAGGGCCGATATTTTTTCTGGCCATATCAAGAATTTCTTTATACTCCATGTTAATCTCCTTGTCTATTATAACAGTTAAACCAAGCTCGCTCTTCAAAGGATTTTTTTGTTTTTATTGGAGATGCCTCTTCAGCCGCAACACCAACAGGTAAAAGGCAAACAAAGGTATAAATATCGGGCATCCCAACAAGACGCCTGAATTCTTCTGCACAGCTTCTTACTCCGCCTTGGTACCAGCAGCTTTCATACCCTAAAGCTTTTATAGCAAGCAGGATGTTTTCAATTGCGGCGGCGTAATCCTCGACATTGTAAAAATGACCGTCTATGCCGGGAATGGTTTGGGTGAAAACCATTATAAAAGCTGGAGCGCTTTGGATAGAAGGCCTTGGAAAAGCGTCCTTTATACATTTACATTTTTCTGCGTCATCTACAATTACAAAAGCAGGTGTTTGGCAATTGCAGCCGGAGGGTGCTGCAATGCCGGCATTAACAATGAGCTCTAAATCTTCTTTAGGTACAGGCTCGGAGCTGAAGGAGCCTCTATAACTGGAACGGGAAAAAATTACGTCAAATACACTTTTATTAATTGGTTTTAGCTTCTTTTCTCTACGATTACCGCGGTAAGGTCCATCAATACATGTACCAATATATCTATACCCATTACTTTCATAAAAATTATTTAGATAAACGTTATGACTGGGGCAGTCCAGTCTAAGATATGTTTTACCATGCTTTTCGGCCAGAAGTTCGGCTTCATAAAGCATTATATTACCAATTCCTTTTACAGAAGGGTCTGTTGCAAAGTTATGTACAAAATAGGAGTCAAAAGCTTCATAACCTTCCCAGCGAGTATCAAATGGCATCAAAACCATCAAACCCAAAATTACATCGTACTCTATGTCCTGATATACGTATAAATTACCGGCTTTCTGGTGGGCAATAAAATACGCAATTGGATAAGTGTTTAGATAATCAGTAGTGTTCCACTGCTTTATTCCATTGGACTCCATCCAATTTACGCGCTTTTCAATTATAGAAAAACAATCCTGTATATTTTCTTGTTCTGCACGCTTAAATACATATGCCATGCTTACTCACTCCTTTGATTGAAAACATTATACTTTACCGAATTAAATAAAACAATTGTAAATATTAAAAGCGGAGAGCTATTTTGCTCTCCGCTTAAATGTTTTAAAGTGTTTGGACACGGTTATCAAATTTTGGACAACGAACTCGAACGGTCATGTTATCATCAACAACTTCGCAAATCTGAGCATCACATGTGGCACTCATAAGTCGATAAGCATCCGGGAAATTGATATTGAATTTTCTCATCAAGAACTCTGTTGCATCTGAAACTGCAACTTTAATGCTTTCATCCAAAGTGGGACGAGAGGCAAGAAAGTATATTCCGTCAGAAGTTTCAATGACCGGACGCTCTATAGGACGATCGCGATAAACCTTGACCTTAAGACACATTTTTCCTGCAATTTCAATGCCTGTACCAGAAAGTTCTCCATCACCCATACATGCGTGAAGATCTCCAACTGCAAGGCCAGCGCCTTCCTTAGCAACAGGGAAGTATACCTTTGCGCCGGGTTTGACCATTGTAGTGTCCATGTTTGCGCCATGGTCATGAGGAACTGCACAGTGAATTTCGCCTTCTTTGGGGGCAACACCAATAACGCCTATCATGGGAGTGAGGGGAATTTTGATGTCATCTGAAAAATGGGCAAATCCGTCATGCACGGGAATAATTTTTGTATCCGGCTCAGTAATTCGATCTCCAAGCACGCCAAGTCCACAGTTAGTAACCATGATGCCATGATCTGCAAGATCGATTGCCAGAACTTCAACACAAAGTGTATCTCCGGGCATAGCACCATCAATGTTAATCGGGCCAACAGCGCAGTCCATAATGCTGATATCGATATCGGGACGCTTTACGGATGCATCTGTTATCTGTCCGGAGTAACAATCGTCAACTTCAACCCAGAAAATTTCTCCGTCCGAAACCGTGTAATTGGCTTCATTAGTTGTGTTGAAATGAAAAATTACTTTATCTTTTGGAATAACTCTCATAGATATTACAAATTACCAACCTGCGGGAAGGATACCGATCATGGAGCAGATGAAGTAAATAGCAGCAAGACCAAAGACTACAATAATAGTGGTCTGGACTGCGGGGTGTGCATACCAGCCGCACTTCCATTCGGGCTCAATATCGCCGCACTTACGTGCCTTATTAACCATAAGAACAGGAACAATGGACATAATTACGCCACCGAAGGTGCCAGCCCAACCAATAGCATCAACAAAGCTTACCAGACCTGCAAATGCAAGAATGAAGGGAGGAATAACAGTGCATGCGATTGCGATAATACGGGTCTTGTTGTCCTTCTCATCCTTGAGCTTGAACATGTCAACAATATTGGTGAGCATAGAGCCGCCAACTGCCCAGTAAGAAGTCATCATTGCGCACAGAGCGAAGATGTTTGCTGCATACAGTGCCCACTGACCAAGAGCCATGCCCCATGCCAGAGTTGCAACCTCGGTAACATTTTCCTTACCGGTGAGGGAGAGAACTGCGAAGGGGACAACTGCCAGAAGAATACCGGTGATAAGCATACCAAGGATAATTGCCTTGGGCAGCTGCTTTGCGTTGTGACGCATACCACGGGAAAGTTCGGGAACAGCGTACTGAGCTATGTAGCAGAAAATTGCGCTGGAGAGCAGGGGAACTGCATACATCCAGTCAGAGTACATAACGCGGGAGGGATCAGCTTTGCCGCTGAGGAAGGATGCAACAATGATAACACCAAGCAGTACTACCATGCCGGAGGAAACAAACTTTTCCCAAAGACCGGTGGCCTTCAGGCCGAACCAGACAACAAGAACACAGGGAACGGAGAAAAGAATTGCACCAATGGGATTGGGGATACCGAGAAGCTGATTGAGAATATTGCCGGAACCGGTGGTATATGCAACCATGCAGCCGATAGAGTTGGCGCAAACAGATATAAATATCAGAACTGCACCAAGCTTACCGACATACTTTTCAGCAAGGCCGGGAAGCTGAAGGGGCTTTTTGGTACGCAGAGTAGTTTCTGCAACATAAAGCATGGAGAAGGTGGTGAATACACCAGCAACAATAAGCCACAGTACAAGAATAGGCCAGCCAGCAAGACGGGAGGAATAGGCAAGACCAAGAATACCGGAACCAATGTTAGCGCCAACGATTATGGCGACTGCTTCATACAGGGAAAGTTTAGCTGTCTTAAGGGCGCCTTCTTCAACCTGGACGACACTGTTTTTTTCTTCCATAATAGATCTCTCTTTTCTTTTGGATTTGACTGAATGTTTATGTCATTAATATATTAACACACTAAATTGTGTCTGACAAGACTTTTACAAAAAAATGATTTATTTTTCACAAAAATTTTTTGTATTTCATGTGATTAACTTGATTTTCTCAGCTGCTTCAATAACATGTTTACAAAGAACTGCGGTTGTAACAGTGCCTACGCCGCCGGGAACCGGGGATATTGCCTTAACGTTTGGCATTACTCTATCAAAATTAACATCGCCGCAAAGCTTGCCGTTTTCATCGACATTTATGCCAACATCGATAACCACCTGATTAGGATTAACGTAGTTTTCGTCTACAACCTTGGCCTTGCCTGCCGCAACAATCAGGATGTCGGCCTTCCTGCATATATCTGCCATACCTACGGTTTTTGTATGGCACATTGTAACTGTAGCATTTCTTGATTGGAGCATCATGGAAACCGGCCGTCCTATGACAAGACTGCGTCCAATTACTACTACGTTTTTACCGGCAGGATCAAAGCCATAGTAATCCAGAAGCTCCATGCAAGATTGTGCGGTGCAAGGAGCAAAGCCCATGCTTGTACCAATGAATACACCGTTGAGAGAAGCAGAAGTCATGCTATCTACGTCTTTACTTGGCAGAAGAGCTTCACATGCGGCCTGTTCATCAAGATGGGGCGGGAGAGGTCTGAGCATAAGACAGGCATGTATTTCAGCATTATTATTTATCTCGGATATTTTGGTCATGAGCTCATCCTGGGTGCAATTTTCCGGCAGTATGATTCGCTCTACCTCAATTCCAATTTTACTGCATCTGGACACTGCATTATTCTCATAAGTACGGCTGCTCTCGCCGCTGCCAACACGCAATATAGCGAGCTTTGGAACAATACCTTTTGCATTAAGTTCTTTTGCACGCTCTGCCAATTGTGCTGTAAGAGCTGCCGCAACAGGGGCACCGCGAAGAATCTTTTTACTGCGCAAACGCTCCATGACTATATCTGCTACAGCCTGAGCTCTGGCGGTGTAGGTCATGAGCATTCTTTCTACATCAGCTTCAAGCTCAATAACGCTCTCTTCTTCGTTCAAACTTCTGGTGTTAACATATACATTCATAGCCGCAGCTTCCATAGCAGTTTTTACCGCAATTGCACCGCAACCAACGTCAGAAATCATAAGGACGCTGCATTTGGTCAAAATTTCTTCCAGAAGCTCGACAGCCTGACAGCAGCATTTCATCATGTTGTACGGTGCCATGCAAGCATTCAAAGTAGCGCTACGCATAGTCTCCGCGTAGCTGGGATCGGTTTTAGGGATGGAATATGCCCTGGAAAGAGGCTCAAACACTGCGGCATCATCTTCAATCAGTTCGAGAAAACGCAAGCGCAGTTCTTCAGCTTTTGCAATGATGCGCGAGTTATCTGCATCATATTGAGAATATTTTTTCTTTCCAACAGTAAGATTGCCGGCCATTGAGCAAAGAGAAGTTCCAATTGCAGCCATCATTGCAGCTGCACCACCTCCGCCTGGAACAGGTGCTTTGGACGCGAGTTTCTCAGTAAAATCGATGCAGCTAAGATTGATTATATCGTTCATAAGCGCTCCTTTAAAAAGGAAAAATTTGTTTTGTATTATACATTACTTCGATAAAACGGTCAATCGTTGAAACTTACAGTTTATTGGTGATTGACAGTATGTTCGGTCTATTCTATTATCTTATTAAGAAATGGAATGTATTCAGCAGTAAACATGAGGATAGGATATGTCATTTGATAAATACTTGAGCGAACAAATTTCACTTCACCCAGCTATGCAGAATCAGGATATGCTTAAGCTTTGTTTCCAGGCCGCTTTCGGTGCAGAGCATCTTTTAAAAGACTCTGCACGTGCATATATGATGCTTGAGGAAGAGTTTAATAGTGTAAAGGCTGCGGATGGTCTATTGTTTGAAGAAATTTCAGAAGATCACATGCGTATCAATATCTCGGTCTGGAAATATAAAGAGCTCCCATTAAAGTGGCTTTTCAACATATTTCTTTTCTCAAGCAACATGAACTCCGGAAGTAATGAGAAATTTCTGGAATATCTGGATATTTGTCGAGCAAAAACTGAACCGCTTATTTGGGATAGTTTTATAAATGAATATAAAAGAAACGGAATTAAACCCGTTCATCACAGTGAATATTACAGAGAAAACGAAAGGCCCTCATATAGATTGGCAAACAAATGCTTTATTAATGTTTTGCCAATTTTGGAAGCAGCTGCAAAGCGCAGCTCCAAGCCTTGTATAATTGCTATTGATGGGCGAGCGGCTTCCGGAAAAAGTACACTTGCAAAATATGTTTCAGCAGCTATCGGGGCGGACATAGTTCATATGGATGATTTTTTCCTACCCATAAACCTGAGAACTACACAGCGATTGAACGAAGTTGGAGGAAACATTCATTATGAGCGTTTTATGGAAGAAGTGCTCCTGAAGATAAAATCAGAAGAACACTTTTCTTATAATATTTTTTCCTGCTCTAAAATGGAACTTGACGGTATAAGAGAAATTAACAGTATAGATTTTCGAATCATAGAAGGTGTTTATTGTCTACACCCAAAGTTCGGAAGTTACGCCGATATCTGTGTCTTTTCCGACATTGATTCGGATGCACAAATGGAGCGAATTATTAATAGAGACGGTAAGAATTATGCCAAAGTATTTGAAAGCACATGGATTCCAATGGAAGAAGCGTATTTCAATGCATTCAATATAAGCGAAAAATGTATATTACACATAAAAAATAATTAGAAAAGGAGCTAAACAATGAGAAGCGATAAGATGAAAACCGGCGTCCAGCGAATTGCTCACAGGTCTCTGTTCAAAGCCTTGGGCCTGACCGAAGAGGAACTCAGCCGCCCCATCATTGGCATTGTAAACTCTCAGAACGAGGTTATCCCCGGACACCTGCATCTGGACACAATTGCTGAGGCAGTAAAGGCCGGTGTGCGAATGGCCGGAGGTACACCGATCGAGTTTCCTGCAATCGGTGTTTGTGACGGCATTGCTATGAATCATGAGGGTATGTTTTACTCTTTGCCCAGCCGCGAGCATATAGCGGATTCCGTTGAAATTATGGCAATGGCGCATCCTTTCGACGGTCTTGTCTTTATACCCAACTGCGACAAAATCGTACCCGGTATGCTTATGGCAAGCCTTCGCCTTAATCTTCCTTCCATTTTTATCAGTGGCGGCCCCATGCTTCCCGGCAATTTCAATGGCACTGCTGTAGCTCTTACAAATGCTTTCGAAGCTCCCGGTGCAGTTGAGAGCGGCAAAATGAGCTGTGAAGAAGCTGCTGCACTGGAAGATTGTGCATGTCCCGGCTGCGGTTCATGTGCCGGACTTTTTACCGCCAACTCAATGAACTGCCTTACTGAAATTCTTGGAATGGGTCTGCCCGGCAACGGAACTGCTCCCGCAGTTTCTGCCGAGCGTGTACGTCTTGCCAAAAAAGCAGGTATGAAAATTCTGGAGCTGGTCGAGAAGAACATCTGCCCTCGTGACATTATAAACGAGAAAACCATAGAAAACGGTCTTGTTGCTGATATGGCATTGGGTTGTTCAACCAATACAATCCTTCATTTGCCTGCAATTGCCCATGAAATAGGGCTTAGCATAAGCCTTGAAAAGGTAAATGACATCAGTGATAAAGTGCCCCACATCGTAAAGCTTAATCCTGCCGGAACTCATTTCCTTGTTGATCTGCACCAGGCCGGCGGACTTCAGGCTCTGCTTAAGAGACTTGATAAAATGGGACTCATCCATAATGACCTGCTTACTGTTACAGGTAAAACTGTTGCAGAAAATATCGCAGGGGCCTTTGTAAGAAACGCAGATGTTATCCGTGACAAAGATACAGCCTATTCTCCCACAGGTGGCCTCGCCGTACTTTGGGGTAATCTCTGCCCCGAAGGAAGTGTGGTTAAACGTGGCGCCGTGCTGCCCAATATGATGTGCCACACCGGCCCTGCTAAAGTCTTTAACAGTGAAGAAGAGTGCTGCGATGGTCTTCGTGATGGCAAGGTAGTCCCCGGCGATGTTGTTGTTGTACGCTATGAGGGCCCCAAGGGTGGTCCCGGCATGAGAGAAATGCTCAGTCCCACTGCAACGCTTGCCGGCATGGGGCTTGACAGTAGCTGTGCGCTTATTACGGACGGCCGATTCTCCGGTGTTTCCAGAGGTGCCTCAATCGGTCATATTTCTCCCGAAGCCGCTGCAGGCGGTCTGCTTGCATATGTCAAAGACGGTGATATGATTGAAATAAACATTCCTGACCATAAGCTGAATGTTCTGTTGAGCGAAGAGGAAATCGCTGAACGTAAACAGAATATGCAGATACTTCCCGGCAAGCAGGTAAGCGGATTTTTGAAGCGTTATCGTGCATTGGTTACATCTGCAAGCCGCGGCGCTATTCTTGATGACTCAAAGCTTGACCTGCTTTAAGACAACTACATAAACCGTATTTCTATAAACACAATAAATAAAAGGAGGCGGCATTTGCCGTCTCCTTGCAGTTTAAAGATTTACTTCATGCCATTCTCATAGGCTTCAATCATCTTCTTGACCATCTGGCCGCCAACAGAACCGGCCTGACGGCTGGTGAGTTCACCATTATAACCGTTCTTCAGGTTAACACCGACTTCTGCTGCAGCTTCCATCTTAAACTTATCCATTGCCTCACGGGCTGCAGGATTAACAAGATGATTACTCTTATTAGTAGACATTCTTACATCTCCTTTTTGTCTTTTTGGACTTTCTTGTCCGACCTTATCTTTTGCTTAAATTCAACTTATATACCGACTGAGAAATATGTAAATTTTTCTTTTAATCTTTGGTGTAAAGACGCTCTTAATAATTAGTTTATTGACATAAAGATATTAAAACTATATCATGTAAATATACATTCAAATATTATGGTGAAAATTATGTCTAAACACCTTGTAAAAAAAGAAAAGAAGGATAACTCTTTTTTCAATAAAATAAATAAAGTTAAAGCCAAGCCGGAGCTTAGCGCTGAAAAGCACATAAATGTCGAAGAAGCAGACAACAAGAAGCACCTAAACATTCCTATAGGTTTTGGCTCGGGAAAGATTGGAACCGTAATCGCTTTATTGCTTTTGATTGCGGTAAGTGTTTGTCCAATTCAAGGTGCGCTTTTGACTTTTTTATATGCTGTTGTTCTCTTAGTAGCAATACTTGAACTCATTTGGGATATGCTGAAAAATATCCAGCTGAAAGAATATTATGCTTATGAAAATATTCTTCTAATAGCAGTGCTGCTTGCTTTTTGTATTGGTATTTATTTTGAAGCTGTACTTATTGCACTTAGCTACAGAATCATAAAACTTCTATATGCAGCTTTTGAGGAAAACAGCTACAACAAAATTCAGGCATTTTCAAGGATAGTTCCTGAAAATGCAAATGTTGAAAGTTCAGAAGGAATACTCAATCTAAGCCCCGAGTTTGTAAATGTTGGAGATGTTATTGTAGTTGGCGCAGGAGAGACCATTCCTCTTGATGGCATTATCATCGAGGGAATCAGCACAATTGATACATGTTCAATATCCGGGCAAAGTTCTTCTATCCCTGTAACCGAAGGGCACAAGGTTTATTCCGGATGCCGAAATATAAGCAGCAGCATCAGGATAAAAGTAACAAAGCCTTTTGACAAAAGCACCGCAAAAAGCATTGTTAAACTCTCGGAAAGTGCAGCTGAATATTTCTCACGTCAAGAAAAGTTCAGCATAATAGTGAAGAGATATTTTCCTCTTGCTATCTTTATTTCCGCATTTGTTTTGTTTATAAGCCTCTCCGTAATAAATGGGCAGTGGAACGAAAATGCTACAAGGGCAGTATGCATACTTGTATGCGCACTTTCTACTGTTGGTCTTACTTATGTTTCCACAGGCTATTTGAGAACAATAGGTTCTGCGTGCGAAAAGGGCATTTTTGTTAAAGGTTCTGACTGCATAGAAACACTGGCCAAAGCAGAAACAATGGTCTTTGATAAAACAGGAATTATAACGGAAGGAAGATATGTAATTACCGACGTCTTTCCTAATAATGTTTCTCAGCAGCAGCTTTTATCAATGGCAGCAACAGCTGAACGTTTTTCAAAACATCCCATAGCAGCTGTTTTAAGAGACGCAGCCGGTGCAATTGAAATAGACTATCACTCCTTGCAGATTGAAGAAATCCCCGGAAGAGGAATAAGTGCCTTTGTAGGCGAAAAGCAGGTTTATGTCGGCAATACCGCCTTGCTGGAAGAACACGGCATTAAATGTGCGGTTCCAAGTAGAAGCGGTGCCGCAATACATGTGGCTGTAGATTACAAATACTGGGGACATATATTAATAAGCGACAGAATCCGTAGAGGTGCCTTTGACTCCCTGGAAAAGATCAGGGCTAATGGAGTAAGAAAACTTGTTTTGCTAACCGGCGACGTTCTTTCTGTGGCAAAACCCTTGGCCTCTAAGTTAAATTTTGACATGCTGAGAGCTGAATTAAAGCCCAGCGAAAAAGTTTCTGCGGTAGACTTTCTGATGGCCAATCGCGGCGACAGCACCACTCTTGCTTTTGTCGGGGACGGCAATAGCGACGAGCAGATTATGAACCGTGTTGATGTGGGTATCGCGCTTGGTGCATTGGGCTCTGATGCAGCGCTATCCTTTGCAGATCTGCTTATTATGGACAGAGACATAAAAAAGATTCCGGAAGCGATAAAACTCTCCAGATTGTGTTACCGCACGGGACTTTTGAATTTGCTTGTTTGGTTTGCAATAAACGCAGTGATTATAGTCCTTAGTGCCATTGGCCTGCTCCCGGTATTGGCCGTTCTCATAGTTGAAGTCATACTTATGTTTTTCGTATTAATTAACACAGGACGTATTAATTGAAAGGAGCTTACTATGAAAGATGCAATGGAAGTCCTCTGCGGACGCAGAAGTATAAGAAAATATAAACCCGATCAGATTACAAATGAAGAGCTTGAACTCGTACTCAAAGCCGGCACCTGTGCTCCTACTGCATTGAACCAGCAAAGCCCTATAATTATTGCAGTACAGAACAAAGAAGAAATCGCAAAACTTTCTAAGTTAAACGCAATAATTAACGGAAAAGAAAATACTGATCCTTTTTACGGTGCCCCCACAGTGCTCATAGTCCTTGCAGATGCAAACAATAAGAATGCCATGAAAGACGGCAGCCTTGTCATGGGCAATCTGATGAATGCAGCATATGCAATTGGTCTTGGCTCCTGCTGGATAAACAGAGCAACCGAGCTTTTTGCCATGGAAGAAGGCAGAGAGTTTTTAAGAAAATGGGGTATAGAAGGCGAATATATCGGCATTGGCAACTGTATACTCGGTTATCCCGATCAGGAACATCCGCAGATGAAAGCAAGAAAAGAAAACTATGTTTATTATGTAAGGTGATTTAGTGAATACCTACGATTTTGACAAGACGATTTTCTATCCTGACAGTTCTACCTGCTTCTATAAGTATTGCTTAAAGAAGTACCCTGCGGCTGTATTAAAAACGCTTCCAAAGTCTGCTATAAAAGCCGTTTCATACGCAATGGGAAAAATCGAAACCAAGGAATTAAAAGAACAACTATTTTCTTTCCTTAGTTCAATAGATGATGTAGACGCCGCTGTCATTTCATTCTGGAACGAAAATATGGCTGGAATAGGGGAATGGTATTTGCAGCAGAAAAAAGATGATGATATAATTATCTCGGCATCTCCGTATTTTCTGCTTGAGCCCGTATGCAAAAAACTGGGTGTGCGCTTGATTGCAACACCAATGGATAATAAAACGGGAAAAATACTTGGCAACAACTGTCACGATATAGAAAAAGTACGCCGTTTTTATGAGGAATTTCCCGGCGCACACACAGAAAATTTCTACTCGGATTCCCTTTCCGACAGTCCGATGGCCGAAATTGCAGACAATGCATTCATGGTAACTAAGCATAAATTGTCCCCATGGCCCAACAAATAACGACTTGACAAGTAAACGCTCGTTTCCTATAATGGTTAACGGGCGTTTACTTTGCTTTTAGGGAGGTTTCGGCATGAAAGAAAAAATCCTTAATAAATCTCTTGAATTATTTGCCAACAAAGGCTTTGAGGCTGTTTCTGTAAGTATGATCAGCGAAGGTCTTGGCATCTCAAAGGGAGCCCTTTATAAGCACTATGAGAGTAAAAGAGCTATATTCGATGCCATAATAAAGCGCATGGAAGAGTCTGATTACGCTATTGCTGCAGAATACAGCTTGCCTG
>JAEIGA010010433.1_pt1 | contig 14081 bp, 15 predicted proteins | sample 9270691 | NCBI WGS metagenome assembly JAEIGA01 (sample SAMN17057246, study PRJNA624740) | gut metagenome | biome: biome; isolation source: fecal sample | host: Bos grunniens | place: China: Xizang | collected 2019 | reverse complement strand
TCTCGGTGAAAATTTCCCAAGAAGAGAGAGGAAATCTGATAGCTATGGCGGAGACAGCATCTGGGGACAAGTAGATACTATCTTAACCAAATATCATTGGAGTTGGGAAGAATTGATGTGGGGTGTGAGCTGGGCGAATGTCGAGATGATGCTTGCAGATGCACAGCGCACAGACTACGATAGCAAGCACGATGGTAAGGATAATATTGATGACAGTAATGTCATCGACTTATCCAACATCGCAGATGTGGAGAAACTAAGACGAATGGCACAGTAGGATATGATGATATATCCTAAACATAAGACGAAAAGACGATGATAAATCTCACAGTAGTAATAGATAACGAAGAGGCGGTAAAGAAACTTAGGGAACTGCAAAAAGTAGCCAAGACAACAACATCGAGTGTTGTCAAAGACTCTGAGCGTATAGATGCTTCGTGGCAAAAGATGAGAAATACTCTTATGAGCCTTACGGCAGGAGTATCATTTGCTGCACTCGCTAAACAGATTGTAAGTATTAGGGGAGAGGTACAGCAGTTAGAGGTTGCCTTTGAGACGATGCTTGGAAGCAAGAAACAAGCGGATGCTCTGATGGCAGAGATTATCGACCTCGCTGCAAAAACTCCTTTCGGCTTACAGGATGTATCTAATGCAACTAAGATGTTGCTTGCATACGGCTCTACAGCCGAGCAGGTAACAGATGAGATTAAGATGATTGGTAACATAGCCTCTGGTCTATCCATCCCATTGAATGATATGATATACCTATATGGTACTACTCGTACGCAGGGGCAAATGTTTACACAGGACTTGCGTCAGTTTATGGGTCGAGGTATTCCACTTGCTGAGGAGTTAGCTAAGCAGTTTGGCGTATCTAAGGATAAGGTTGGAGAACTCGTTACAGCGGGCAAGGTTGGCTTCGATGAGATGGCTAAGGCGTTGCGTGCTATGACCTCTGAGGGTGGTCAGTTTAACGACCTTATGGATAAGCAGTCGCAGACTATATCAGGTCAGATATCTAACCTTGAAGATGCCATTTATCAGATGTTTAATAAGATTGGCGAGTCGTCTGAGGGCATTATAAGTGAATCTATAGATGTTGTTGCCTCGCTCGTGGAGAACTACGAGCGTGTAGGTCGTGTGCTTACAAGTCTTGTAGCTTCGTATGGAGTGTATAAGACTGCTGTTATGATTGCTTCTGTGGCAGCCACTAAACATACAGTTGCCGAGGTTGCAAGAGTCAATGTTCTTATTGCCGTGCGAAAGGCTCAACAGCTTCTCAATGCTACTATGCTTGCTAATCCTTATGTTTTTGCTGCAACAGTTATCGCAGGTGTGGTTACATTGCTAATATCGCAGAAGAACGAAACAGAGAGATTACTTGAGGCTCAGGAGAAATATGCTGCGGAGAAGCAGAAACTAATTGACAAGGAAGAGGAGCATAAGCGAGTTATCGAAGAGTTGACATCTATAGCTGGCAATGAGGCTACGGCTACAGAGTTGCGTAAGGATGCTCTTCACCAGCTTATACGCGAATATCCCGATGTTTTTGCTAAGTATCGCACTGAGGCAGAGATGCTTCAAAACATATTGAACATCAAGAGGGAGATAGATAATATCGAAAAGGGTAAATCTATTACCCAATTAGAGAATGAACTTGCAGATGTAGACAATAGACTATCTGCAATGAAACCTGAGGGCGCGTGGGTATTTGGAGAAGAGGGGAAGTATAGAGTATATAGCACGTCCCAAAAGAGTGAACGAAAAGTATTAGAAGACCGCAAAAAAGAGATTCTACAACTCATAAAAGAACAGAACAGACAAAAATACTTACAAAATGCTCCAAGCCTTTCAGACAAGGAGTTGAATGATGAGATAGCTGTGCTGAAACGAGTACAAGACCTTATCAAGATGCGCGATGCTGCGCTAAAAACTCCTGGAAATATGATGAAAGGCCTTGACTATGATAAGGAGATTATAGGTCTTGGCTTTAGCGGTTATGACGAAAAGGAGTTACAAGCAGAGCTTAAGATGCTCGAAGCAGAAAAAGCTGCAAGAGATGCCGATAAAAAGTCTGCTGCCGATTGGGTTAAGGAGAAGAAGAAGGCTTATGAGACAGCCCAAAAAGCCTACGAAGATTATGTAAAGAATAATAAGGATAAGGTTACAGACGAGGTATTTCAGAAGGAGTCGCAGAAACTCAAGGAAAATGCCGAAATGGCAAAGAAGGAGTACGACAAGTATAAACTTCCTGAAGATAAAAGTGAGGCTAAGAAAGAGAAAGAGCGTGCAGAGGAGAATGCAAAGTTAGCTGAGGATGCCGTAAAAGCTAAGACAGAAGCCACCATATCAGCAATGGCAGATGGCTTAGATAAAGAGATAGCTCAGATAAATGCAGATTATGATGCTAAGGAGCGCGAAATAACCAAGAGAGAGACAGAACTTAAGGAGTTGCAAGGTGGTAAGCTCACTGATGCACAGACGGCTGATTTTGCTACTCTTCGTGCAAGCAATGATACAATGAGAGCCAAAGCAATAGAAAAGGCTCAAAAGGAAGCAATTGATAAAAGTATTGTAGACATTGCAGATTATTACATTGCTTACGGTAATCTTCAAGAAAAGATACTCCAGACTACAAAGAAATACTCTGTACTTATCGCTAATGCACAGAACGAGGGTGAGCGCAAGAACTTAGAGGCAGAGCGTGATGTTCTCCTTGCTGAGTATGAGGAACAAGCATCCGATTGGGCTAAGTCGCTTGTAGATATGACTACCGAGCAACTAACTACGATGCTTGCTGAGTTACAGGCACAGGTAGAGGCTAAGGAGCAAGCATTTAATGCGCTGGATAGCTCGGATAGCGAGGATGCCAAGAAGTACCGCGATGAGATAAACAAGCTCAAAGCGCAGATAGCTGTGCTTAATGACGAGCTTGGCAAGACCTCTCGAAAGGCTGGCGATAAGAATTGGAATGAGTCAGTGCAGACATTCCAAGAGATAGCCAGAGCAGCCAATGAGGCAGCCGATGGTATTGCGGAGTTCGATGAGGACTTAGGCAACAGTCTACGCTCTATAGCGCAACTTGCAAGCACTGGACTAAACCTTGTTGTAGTTATCAAGAAGATAACAGATGCAGCGTGGACTGGTGCAGCAGCTATCTCGGCTATGGAGAAAGCATCGCTTATCCTTGCTGCCATAAGTGCTGCTATACAGGTTGTATCTGCGTTGTTTAACCTTTTCCGTGAGAGTGACGAGGTAGAGCAGACCAAGCGCCAATTTAAGGAGCTTAACGATGAACTTGAGCGCCTACGCAAGTTGGCACGCATAGATAGTGTGGAGGGTACAATCTTTGGCCCTAATCCTTTCGGGAACTTCATCAACAACCTTAAGGTTATGCAGGATGCTCTTAAGGACTTTGAAGCATCAAAGGAGGCGATAAGGACCAAAGATGCTCAGTATCTAAATATGAGTGTTGGGAGGAATCCTGACGGCACGGCTGCTCAGACAATTAAGATTGCGCAAGGTCGCCAAAACCTCAATGATGCTATCTCTAATATGCAGGTGATGACCAAGCACAAGACTTGGTTCTCAGGTAGGGAGTATGCTGATTTGGGCGACCTTATGCCTGACCTATTCGATGAGTTTGGCGATGTTACCCTTGAGGGCTTGCAGAACTTACAGAATAGCGATGTATGGGAAGATCTCGGTAAGAAAGATAGAGAACTTATCGAGCAGATGATTGCCGATTGGGAGGACTACAATGCAGCGGTGGAGGCAACTAATAAGTATCTATCGGATGTATTTGGAGACCTCGGAGGTGACATCACAAATGCGCTATTGGACTCTTTCAAGAATGGTACAGACGCAGCAGAAGCCTTTGGCGAGGCTACAGGTAAGATATTAGACCGATTGGCAAGTGATATTGTCAATATGGCACTTATTCAGCCTATAATGGACAATGCGCAGAAAAAAGTGCTGGAGTTGCAAGAGAAATTGAACGCAGGGAAAATTTCATACGAGGAGTACCTAAAGCAGACATCTGCTATATTGAATAATACAATCAATGAGGCAAAAGGTGCTACAGAGGATGCCTACGATATGTACGAGGCGGCAGGGATAGAGCAAAACGGCAGCAGTTTATCATCTGCAACATCAAGGGGCTTTCAATCTATGTCGCAGGAGACAGGCTCTGAACTTAACGGACGCTTCACTGACATACAGATACAGACACACCGCATTGCTGAGGCAGTGGAGTTTTGCAAATCGTTGCATATAGAAAACCTAACACAAGTGCAGTCTATCAATGCTACCGTAGCTATGATACATAATGATACCTCACTCATAGCAACGCATACAAAGGTATTAGCGAACATTAACGCAAACTTGGATGCACTCCGCAGGTCAGTGGATAATGGTGCTATTTAACAACATAATACTATGGAAGGAATAACAATCAACAATAAACCATTATCCGACTATGGCGCGGAGATGTTGGCTGGAAGTTATAACTCGTTGCTTAAGCCAGCACAACTAAAGCCGTGGGTATCTAACGAGCCTGTAAATGGTAATGGAGTGCAATATATTTTCCCTGAAACAGGAGAAGAGGTTTTTGTTGCCGAGCGTCAGGTTGACCTAATATTTAGTGTTATCGGTGACACTAAGGAGGAGTTTTTAAGTAACTATCGGGACTTTATAGCATTGCTTCAGTCGGGGGAACTTGATTTCTATATCCCTGACCTTGGTCGACACTATTACCTAAAATATGAGAATTGCACCTCGTTTGACCATATAGCTCTTTTAGCGTGCAAAATTGCCGTAAAATTTAGTGAGCCAAACCCAAAAAAAGAGAGCGAATAGTTTGTAAATCTTCCGTATTAGTGTAAATTTGCGCAAAGAGTGTGACGATGCACTCATAAACCTTTGACGATATGACTTCTATCATCATAAAGAATGGCTCAGAAGAAATCTACACAGCTCCAGTGACCAAGGATGCAAGGGAGGTGCGACAACTCGGTGGTGACCATTATATAGAGCTTTCTTTCAACACCGATAAAATACTGCCATTCACAAAAGGGTGTGAAATAGAAGCGGGTGTTGATTCTATAAACGTCCCTATGGTATGGACTCTAAAAAGGGATGCTGTCCCAGAGCCTATACAAGGTGTTAATGGGTATAGATATGTTCTCAGGTTCTATGCGAAAGAGCACGATATGGACAATGTGTTGTTCAAACTCGAGAAAGACGAATTCCCTGGTCGCCCATTCCGTATAACTACTACCTTAAAAGAGTTCTGCAGGCTCATTTGTGTGTGTTTAGGGTCATCTTGGAAAAATGATACATCCTTGAATGACACAGATGCGCGCGAAATATCCTTTGAGGGCGAAAATTGCAGAGAAGCGGCTGCCAAGGTTGCTAAAACGTTCGGGGTTGAGTGGTGGGTTGATTATAAATACGCATCTTATCTCTACTTTGGCAAATGCGAGAAAGGTGATGAAAAGGATATTAAAGAGGGTGAGATAGTCAATCGTTTTCCTGCGAGCAAGCGTGGTGATGATAGCAACTATGGTACAAGGTTTTATATATTTGGAGGGACAACAAATGTGCCCGGTAACTATAGATACAACAAAGACGAAACCGCTTTGTCGTATATAGCGCCAAGACGTATATGTCTAAGAGAATTTAACGACGACCTCGGCACCCCTGTTACTAACAACGGTGAACCTGTGTATCCAAGATACTATGATGCTGTAAGTGGTCTGACAAGAAGCCAAGTAATAGAAAAGCTAATAGTTTTAGATGATATATATCCCAAGCAAACGGGAGTAATTACGGAAGTTACACCGGCACAGGAGGATATTGGCTTAGAAAACAAAGTTTTGGTCTATACAATAAAGCCTGATTTTGGGTTTGTAAGTCAAATTCAAATTGTCGGAATTGTTGGTATAACATTTACCTCGGGAGCCCTAAATGGACAATCGTTTGATGTAAATTTGAAAGATGCGATATCGCAATCAGGAACAATTAGATACTATGCATTAGAAATCGTCCCTAGCGTAGAAAATATTGGGGGTGATCGAGTTGTTACAACCCCTGGGACATTAAGCCCTGAGAGCGGGGATTCTTTTATATTAACTGGAGTAAATGTTGGAGACAAGGCTATAGAAGCAGCCGAAAAAGAACTTTGGGAAAAAGGCAGAGAGTTGGCGGATAGGTATGCTGCAGATACCAACATCTATGATTGCGAGACCAATCCAGTATATTGCGCTGAAAATAATATTAAGTTCGACATCGGGCAGAAAGTGGTGCTTAAGGGGGCGCATTTCGGAACTGAAGGGCGCAAGTCACGAGTGCAAGGCTACGAGAGGAAGCTATACAACCCTTTTATCGCCACATACAGCATTGGTGATAATACCGTGTACTCGCGCAGCTTGAGAATGCGCAAACTGATAAATATGACAGCAAGAGTGGCGGAGCAATCAACGTTACTGTCAAGAAAAAACGCTTTCCAGATACTCACAGGAATCAGCGCTACTCCAACAACGGTTGCTGAATAAATGCAGATAACGAAGATAAAATAGACATTATATGCACAACACTATCAACAATGCTGAATGTATAAGTTACCTCGGTAGCGAGGAGGAGTTGCTTGTATCACTTGACCTAATAGATGGGTATTCGATGGATGATTACGACTTCACGATAGAGGCGTATTGTTCGAGTCATCGCAAGCAGACATTCACGAAGAACGATGCCAAAAGGATTGATGCAGATAATTACAAGATTATCATAGACACCACAATCATAGGTACAGGGATAGTGAAAATCCGTGTTGTGGCGCGTATTCCAAACATCAATTATTCTGATGGGTATCGTGAGGCTGTGACATACCTTAATCCTAAATTACGCATAGAACGATGAGCTGTAGTAATGGAGGCAAGGCATATATCCTCAGTCCGAGGCTTCGAGGCTCGGCAATAAAGATTAGCGAGTCGCTAATGGGCACAGCACGGCTTATGCGCTGTAGTGATGGCTCATACTATTTGCGCGTGACACCTCAAATTGTATGGGTAACCGTGGATGGCGTAGGCGGAAACTTTGAAATCAAAAGCAACACAGATTGGGAAATAAAATAACAAAAACATAAAGACTATGGCAAAAGCAGAATGGGTAAATCTATCGCAAGAGAGTGGTACAGGTAGTGCATCGGTGGCGGTATCATCGAAAGCTCCGTATACTGGGCGTAAGGCACGTGAGACAACATTGACGTGGGTAGCAGTAGGCGCTGAGCCTGTTGAGCGCACGGTTATTCAGGCGGGGGCGATGGCTTCAATAAAAATCCCCGAGGGCAAAGAAGTACACACTACGACTGCTGTAGCGCGCATCCACGGCGTATCGAACGAAGCGGGGCTTAAGTTTTCACAATCGAAAGTTGGAACGTTGCCATTAACCCTCGCTTCAACTATATGGGTTGCGGGTAAGGATATTGAGGTTAAAGAAGACGAGATGTTTTGGATAGAAGGTGACCCTGGAGAGCATAGTGAGTATGCATTCTTATTGTCTTTGTATCTAACACCTCCCGAGGGGGGTAGACCATCAACAACAATATCAAGGCAATTAGTGATAACAGGTTTCTCAGGAACGCAGACAACTGTAACAGTGTACTACCACTATGGTGCTGAGCCTTATATCGAAATCAACACTGGCACAGAGGATGGCGTTATTCGTCTTGATGCTAACGGCACTCCAGTGACCGTAGAGGTATATTCTAATACTGATTGGGAAATCGCGTAGTAGTATGGCAACTATACAGCGAGAATGGAACGATAGCGACATCCTCACCATACGTTCCGAGGCAAACGAGGAGGAAGGTATCGGCAGTGCCACCTTCCTCTCCGATGCCAACGAGGGTACAGATAGAGAGATGACGATAACATTCAAAGGTGAAAGCGAGGGAGTGACAGTCAGCGAAGAGCGCAAGGTCGTACAGGAGGGTAAGCGCGAGGCTTTCGGAGGCTTGGATGGCACATTCCGCGATGCCAACGGTGATAGATTTTTAGGCTTGAAACAAAAATACAAAGAACAATAGATATGGCTGATTATATAAGCAATAAGACCTGCGAGGAGATTGATGCTATCCTCGATAGCGCAACACCAAAGGGCGAGGTAGGCGATGCACCCGATATGCTCACGTTGCAGGGTGCAAGGTCGTATGCCGAGGTATTGAGCAAGGCATCGTTGATATGCGCGGGACGCATCACAGCACTATATACAACTGGGTGGGCGACTATCGGTGCAAAGGTGGAAATATCCGATGCTTTCAAGGCAAAGTATGGCGATAATGCTCCTACTATCACAGAGGTTGTCCTTGTGGATAAGCGTGTCAGTGGGAATACACCAGCGTCGACTACGCGCTTTCTTTTCTCTGGTGACTACGAGGGTTGCTACTTCGTGATGGAAGACTTTGAGGGCAACGACACCATATTTAAGCTTGGGGCAACCAAGGGTGATTGGATTATCGCGCAGAATAAGAGTTGGGCGAAGATTGTCACCACACGACGAGACATCGCAGGTATCGAGGGTGAGGTGACTGCTAATGCGTTGGCGCATAGGCTGTCGACGGCGGCAGAAGATAATACCAAACCGCTCGCTACGAAGGAAGAACTATCGGGTTTCGTAAAAGGGGTCAAGGTAAACGACGAGGTTAAGACTCCCGATACAGACGGCATCGTAGACCTTGGGAATATCGAGGGAGGTGGAAACTATGTGACGACACTCGTATATAAAGCAACTTCGAAAGTCGAAAATGTACAGATTCCTTGGGATGATAGCACATTTGGGGCGTCTATAATCAGACACGAGTATGACGAGGATACTGGTGTAGGTGTTATATATTTCAATGGCAGAATTACTACGATAGGAAATGCTGCATTCTATAATTGCCACAGCCTTACAAGTGTAACTATTCCTGATAGCGTAACTACAATTGAAAATAATGCATTCTCTAATTGCAGTATCCTAACAAGTGTAACTATTCCTGATAGCGTAACTAAGATTGGAATTGCCGCATTTGGTGGTTGTCGCATCCTTACAAGTGTAACTATTCCTGATAGTATAACTACGATTGAAGATAATGCATTCTCAGGTTGCAGGAACCTTACAAGTGTATATTGCAAGGCTGTAACACCGCCTGCTGGAGGCTCTTTGATGTTCTCAGGCAACGCCTCAGGTCGTAAGATTTATGTGCCTACTGAGTCGGTAGAGGTTTACAAATCGGCTTATGGTTGGAGCGATTATGCAGATGCTATTGTTGGATATAGATTCAACATTGACCCAAATGACTACTACACCAAGGAGGAAGTAAACTCGGCGATAGCCACCGCAATTACCACAACCCTTAACACTCCTGTATAGTATATGGCAAAGGATAATAATTTGAAAGATTATTTGGTTGACCTCGCGGACACTATCCGCGAGAAGAAAGGTATATCAGGACCAATCAACCCCCAAGACTTTGCGAGCGAGATTGCGAGCATCGAGAGTGGCGGTGGCAATGGGTGGACAGGTCACGCAGATGCTGATGGCTTGCGTGCTATCGGCTGGACTGACGAGGATATAGCCTACTACAAAGAGAATGGTGTTGATTGGGACGAGGAGGACGACCATCTGCACTTGGTTAGCGATGACAACAAGGCGTTGTATGGCGTGCTTACGGCATCTAATATCTCGTCATATAAAGATAGGATTGTCTATTTACCGAAGATTGACACATCTGCGCTGACATCAATGGCGAATCTATTTAAGGATTGCCATAATATGGTTGCGACACCAACGATAGATACCAGTAAGGTAACTCAAATGGGTTCAATCTTCGCTAATTGTTACCAGTTGCGCGCTATCCCGCCGTTAGAATTGGGCAAGGTGATAAATATGAGTAGTGCTTTCTCAGCCTGCTACGCGCTAAGAAGTGTACCACCATTGCCAACGGAGAGTGCTACGACAATGACGAATATATTTCTCAATTGTCACTCATTGCGTAGTATCCCGATGTTAGATACTTCTAAAGTTACTACTCTTAACTATGCATTTAATTATTGCTATTCGATAGAGAAGATATACTTGACAGATGTTAATGCAACCATATCAATGAGTTACACATTTAACAATTGTACAGCCCTCCGAATACTGCAAATGCGAGGTGCACAAGTAGCATATTCACTTAATACATCGAGACCGCTCGCTAAAGAATCTCTACTCTATCTTGTCAATAATGTAGCAACTGATAGTGATATTACCATCACCCTATCAACTATTACTTATGACAGGTATGCCACAGACCCCGATGTCGTAGAGGCTTTGGCAAATCACCCTAATATAACCTTAGCAAAGTAAGATGAAAGAGATAAAAGCAAGAGAGGGTTACTATCTAACACAGAGCGCAGATGTAGCCGACGAGGATAGAATATTCGTTACAGCGATTAAAGGTGCTAATATAAACGAGGCAGATTGGCGAGAGGCTACTGCTGAGGAAAGAGATGCACACATCAATAAAATGACTATTATAGCAAATGAGGAAGTTATTTAGGTATTAAGATATGGAGAATATGGATTGGCAAGGTGTAGCAACTCTAATAACGGCAATAGGGACGATTATAGCGTTATTCCTTAACTTCCGACAGCATACATACAACAAGGAAAAGGAGTATGAGCTCAAGAAGCGTGAGGAACGAGATAGCGCTAAACGCAACGAGGAGCGCAAGGAAATTAAGAGAGCCTCGCAGACGATATATAGGGAGCTTAACAGAGTATTCCACAATACTGGTGCGCTCAGAGCTTATATCGTACAGCCACACCCTCTTGATAAGTCTAAGTATATCTCAGTGCAGTATGAGGTGCTGGGCGAGGGAATGACAAGCATCGTCGAGCGAGTGCATAGATTACCAATTGGTAGCGTTGGTGCATTCGTAGCAGAGCTATCATCACGCGACTATGTGATGTGGACTACGCAGAGCGATGTCAAGGATGGTCGAGCGAGAGCGATGATGCATGAGTTCGGTGCAGATAAGATGGCTGCGATGCGAATGATGCAAAACGATGTATGGCTTGGCAACCTTGTATTAGACTTTGACTTGCACCATCCTATGGATGCGGTATATCTCAAGTCTAAGATGGGGGAAGCGACAAATGCCATCAAATATGTATTACCAGAGATAGAGGAGGACTAATTATGACACAGAAAAAGCCGAGGGGGTTGCGCAACTGCAATCCTGGCAACATCAGGAAGAATAATATCGTCTATCAGGGCGAGGTAGTGCCGTCGAAGGACGAAGCCTTCAAGCAGTTTACCACGATGGCATATGGCTATCGTGCGATGTTCACCGTACTCTATACCTATCAGAAGAAGTACGGCATCAGCACTATTGCAGATGCAATTATCCGCTATGCACCCTCTATCGAAAACCACACCACAGCCTACATCGATGCGGTGAGCGAGTGGAGTGGAGTACCAGCGACCTCGCACATCACCACCACGAATGCGGATGTAATGGTGCCAATCGTTGCTGCTATGTCGAGGGTGGAGAATGGAGTGCCAGCCGTGATGAGCGACGTAGAGGCTGGCTGGAAGCTCTTTATTGAGGATTACCGTAACCATAATATTTAGCTATGAGAATTATCTACAACAAATGGTTGCCATTCAAGGGGTTTGGCTTGATGAATATATTAGGTCTTGTATTCAGTCGACAGCCTGTTGATGCTATTAGCACACGTAGCAAACGCCACGAGGCGTGGCACACGCTACAGCAGATGGAGTTATTGGCTATAGGTGGTGCTGTGGCTCTCATCCTATGCAACATCTATACAAGTTGGTGGTATCTCTTGGCGCTGCCTATCGTGCCATTTGCTATCTACATAGCATCGTGGCTTGCCGAGTGGTTAATTCCGCCATACCACAATGCACAGTTGCTCTGGAACGATAAGAGTGTGCCATTTCGCACGCGTTTTGCGCGCTGGTTTACCGCGATGTGGCACGATGCTTACCGTGATAATTGTTTCGAGCGCGAGGCTTATGCCAATGAGTATAACCCTGACTACATCTTTGAGCGTAGATGGTGTGGCTGGGCGTGGTATGCCTTAGAGAAATCTGACCGCAATGGTAAATAAGCTCATAGCGATACTCGCACTCATCATCTTCGTGGGCTGTGTTGTGGGTGCATTCTTCTTCGGGAGAGCCACCACACGCACAGATATTGTGCGTACCGAGGTGGAGCGTGACACAATCGTTGTGCGTGATACTATCCGCGCGTATTACCCACAGGAGGTAGAGAGGGTTGTTGTGCGTACTGAGCGTGTCGAAGTGCCTGTCATCGTGCGTGACACAATACACGATACTGTGTATGTGAATGTGCCTATTGAGGAGCGCGAGTACAAGAGCAAGAACTATAGAGTAGTTATAGGCGGTTATAACCCTTATCTAAAGAGTATAGAGGTCTATCCTCAAACAGTATATATCAATGCCACAGAGAGCATCACAACACGCAAGAGGTGGAGCTTAACGCTTGGCGTTCAAGGTGGCTATGGCATAACGCCTATGGGCTGGCAACCATATACTGGGTTAGGTCTGACATTTGGTATCAACTTTTAATCATTGTTAACTATGTTGTTTTACTTTCGTGCGTCGCTACGACAGATGCGCAAGCGCAGAATGACACTAATGCATCTATGGAGAATTTAGTTTTTATTTATTGGGGCGATTGCCCGAGCGTTGCAGAGCCACCTGAAGCGTCACCACCGACGACAGGTGCAAGTGCGACACACGGCAACGAATAGACTCTGCAGCGAAGTGCTTGCACCTTTGGTGGGAGTGCATTATGAACAAGCATAGAGTAAAGGATGATATACCGATAAGAGTTATCAATGACCACAACGAGGTACACGCCATTCACGATGAGTTGCGTAACCAATTAGGCGAGCTTTACTACGCCATCAGTAAGAGCTATATCTATAGCGTGATAAGCAAGAGGACAGGTTATTGCACCAAGAGCATAGCCAACATTCTCAACCATACGAAGATGTCGGAAAAGCCGACAACTTGACTGCAAGGAGCGAGGGTAACACCTCGCTTTTTTTTGTTTAATGTCCTATTCTTATGTGACTGAAAAGTGTTTTTATTTTCGCTGAAATTCCACATTTGGGAATTTTGCCTCATAACACATTGACATTCTGCATATTGGTTATTTGATGTTTATTTGATTTTATGTAATTGTTATGTGACTCAAAGCCACTTCCGTTTTTTCGGAAATCATTTCCGAAGATGCGGAAATCGTAACTCGCTATTCCTGTTGCGTTGTTGCACCTTTGCCATAGGAAAGCAATAGTGCTTTCCGTAACACTAATATCTTATTTATTATATGTCAGAGACAAAAACCTATGTGTTCGGTGAGGGTGGTAACTCTCAGAACGGCTTTGACCCCAACCTCATTTGGGCGTCAATGATGAACGGTGGTGGCTTCGGTGGCGGTATGAACTACCTATGGCCTTTCTTCTTGTTGTTCCTCTGGGGTCGTGGAGGCTTCGGCGGTTGGGGCAACAATGGCAATGGTTGTGGCAACGGCTACGAGTTTCTATCATCACAGATTAATAACTCAACAGGTCGTGAGCTATTGATGCAAGCAATCAACGGCAACGGCAATGCCATCGGCCAGCTTGCCAACAACTTCAACTGCGGCATCGGCGACATTCAGAATGCGCTACATTCTTTATCTACGCAGATCTGCCAGTTTAGCGCACAGACAGGCTTAGGTCAGCAGCAGGTTATCAATGCTCTTGAGCGTGGCGATGCTTCTCTTGCATCACAGCTTGCTTCTTGTTGCTGCGACCTTAAGGGTGCTATCTCAGGCGTAGAGGCTACTGTTACACGTGGCTTCGCAGATGTAGGCTACGCTCTCCGTGACCAGACTTGTAACCTTGAGCGTGTTATCGCTGCATCTACAGAGCGTATCGTGGAGGGACAGCGTGCTGCCGAGATGCGAGAGCTTCAGCGTGAGCTTGCTACCCTCCGAGATGAGAAGCAGACTTGCAAGATT
>JAEIGA010010432.1_pt1 | contig 14082 bp, 22 predicted proteins | sample 9270691 | NCBI WGS metagenome assembly JAEIGA01 (sample SAMN17057246, study PRJNA624740) | gut metagenome | biome: biome; isolation source: fecal sample | host: Bos grunniens | place: China: Xizang | collected 2019 | reverse complement strand
TTTATATCACTCTCTTTCCTTTCTTTATATATATATTATAATATATTTTGCGTGTCATTTTCAAGTTTTTTGAGAACCATTATAGTAAAATAATCCTCCGGTATCCCTATTGTTAAATCTACGCTATGAACTTCCCCTGTAAACTCATTAGTGATAACCAAGTCATCATCATCTGTAAACAGTTCAGGGGTATGGTCTGTAAGGTCTAGTAGTACAGTTTCCTCATCTAAAGGATCAGCATATACTAAACTTAATACAGAAACCTCTGTCCAGTAACTATTTGATTCCAGGATAAGTTTATATCTTTCTTTGATAGTCAACATATCTTTTAGGAAATATTGAGACCCTTGACGCTCATAAAAATCCAACCATAAATCTACTGCATCTCCTTCGTTTGGAAACCAGATATATGGAGAGCCTTCAACTCTCATGCACACATATCTTAATCCAGCTGATAAGAAGCGTATTAGTTCATTTTTATCTCGCATAGAAGATAGGGCTGACACTTGAACTACATAATAACCTGACAGTGCACCCAATTCATATTTAGCCATTTCATCCAAGACTACAACTTGCATTACTTGGTCAGCAAACTTCTCAAATCTTTTATATTGGTCATCATCCATAATAAAAACTAAATCTATTACTTCATTCATTAGAATTGATACCTCCCAGCGTGGTGCATGTGCGTCCAGTTATAATCATCATAGTCATTAAAAAAGTCATCATCGTCTGGATCCCAGGGATTAGGATGAGCTTTAGCCAAAGGATATTTAGTTTGTTCTGGTTCCCCGTTTGAGCTGTTTTGTACTACAAAATTAAAACCACCCTCATCCTCTAATAAGAATGGCCACCAGACATCTGTCATTGGAGCCTTATCCCCTAGTTTAAAGATGGTGCTTGTGTCTTCAAATAGAGCCGTATTATTCAAATCAAGTTTAGACCATTGAGGCTCTTCTCTTGAACCCATATTTATTAGTAGGACTCCTTCATACCCCTCTTTTGCTTGTTTCTTTTCTAGCAATATTTTCTTATCGTCTGCTGTTAATAATTCACTCATTAAAATATTGCCAGCACCTTCCCAACAAAAGATTCCGCTTATCTCGTCTATGTCATCTTCTAACATAAGGAAACAATTACTTCCATCTTCATGTAGGACTAATCCTCCCATTACTTCTAACATTGTTTCTGGATCATAACATTCGGGTGACTCATCCATTACCGTGAATACTATGACGGAGTATTTATTGTTAGAGTACATGCAGGGTTTTTGTGCCAATATTAAGTATTCATCCAAAGTTTCTATATCTTTTATATTGTCTGTATGTACAAACATAGTATAAGTTCCTTCAGTCATTGTAAAAACTCCTTTCTTTATATAAAAATTATAATATATTTTGCCGTCTTTTGAAAACTATTTAAAAGAAAAAAAGAGCCTATTGGCTCTTCTTAATTGTAGCAGTTCCGTTAACCATGTGGGCATGATCGATAACAAACACATCTATAATATGTTTCTTCATACATGCTCCGCAGCTATCTAGCACTATTGCAGGATAAGATACGCCATCTATAACAAGTGTAAATGTATCATACAATTTGTAGTAAGTGATGCCGCTTACAGCAGGCCATCCATATTTTAAAAGTGAACGATTTGCTGTAGCTACAACAACCTTACCTTGATAAGTGTACCATCCTTTCTCATTAACTTGAAAGTCTTTTGTTTTCAATCCAGATGCTGTCGTTGAACCAGACCCTGTAGCATCCCCGGTATAATAACTGGTTACTCTATAGGACTTAGCGGGTTGTATTACCTGTTTTTTTTTAGGTTTTCATTTTCTGCTTTAAGTGTTGCGTTTTCCTTAGTTATGGCTTCTAGTGTTTCCATAGTTCCATTAAGGTCAAACTCGCATTTGTCATATAAATCAAAGTACTTGATATAATCTTCTTCAATTTCATCATAAGCTTGCGCTTTCTCGGTTAGTGTATCTATTTTCTTGTTAAGGTGATGATTGCGATTTAACAAGAACCAGTTACCTGTGATAGAAAATGCTAACGCAACTATTATTATACCTAATACTAGATTTCTAATTTTGTTTTTCATTGGCTACGATCTCCTTAATCTTGTCAAGTTGTTCATTTAACTCAGTAATAACTTCATTAGAGAAAACAACTTTAATTTCTTTGGTTAAAACTTTCCACTTATCGTTAAATACTTCTTCAGCGACAGCTTCAATCTCTTCCAACTTTGCTGCTTCTCTGTTCGTATGTTTGGTTAATATTTCATAGAACCTTTTGATTTCTAATAATAAGTCCATCTTTACACCTCTTTTATTTTTTTATTTTTATAATGACCTGAATATAGTCATTTAAAGCGATTTTAGCCGGCGTATTGAGCCGTTTTATATTTCTTAATATAAATTATCATGAAGACTATTTTGTCGCTCTACGGTCCGTTTAAATAAAGAAAAGGGAATACCCGTAGGTATTCCCAAATCCCCAGGTCCTGTAAAACGAGAAAACCGATAAACCTGAGCGTCTTCTAAGATATCGTTACTGATGGTTCGCCCATTATTGAATGGTCATCACTCCACTATATAACGGACTGGATAAACTTAAAAGCGTATAGCCCAAGTGGCAAATATAGAAATACAAGAAACAATACAAATAATACACAAATTGTTCCTTGACTACAACGCCTTAGATGGGGCTCTAAGATGCTGTAGTCAAGGAATAATCTTAACGATTATTCTTTGTCTTTAGTATCTTTGTTAGTTGCTTTTGGAGCGAATGGATTAGTTCCATTACCTAACATAGACATCATAGCGAATGTTGATAAATCACTCTTGCTATCATCTTTTAATAACATAGACATTAATAATGGGTTATTGAAACCTTCACCTTTTGATAAAGATGAGAATAACATTAACTTGCTAATGTCAGTATTTCCTTCTCCTCCAATTAAAGCCATTAACATCATTGGGTTGCTGAATAATTCTCCAGTAGCCGCAAAGTTGTCTCCGAACATAGAGAATACTTTAGTGAAATATTTTAAACCAAACATAGTTGATTTAGGAATTAAGATAGTTTGAGTGCAGTCGTCATATGATACTGCTTTAATATCACGACCATTACCTACAATGTAGTAAGCTTTGTTTTCGTGAATGATAGTATCGCCAACATTAATTTCAGTTGCAGGTAATACAAATAAAGCATCTTTGATGTTAATTAACATATCAGTTGTATCAACGAATTCGTTGTTTTCTCTGTTGTAAACAACATACTTTCCAGTGTTACCTTGACGAACGGCAATACCGTTGATTGATAAAGCAAAACGAGTGTCATCGCATTTACCAAATCCTAATTTTCCAAATACATTATCCATAGATTTTTCTTCCTCTCTTTCTGATTGTTCTAGGTAATCAAGACCTTTTTCAGTTAAGCTATAGCATAACTCTTGTTCTTCATTTTCTTGAACTACGACTAAGCCGTCTCCAAGCATTTCGTGAAGCATACTTGTAACCTCGTCGAATAATTCGTCGTCGGTTTTTTCTTCTGGGAAGAAGTATTCTTCATCGGCTGTACCAAGATATAATAAAGCCATCTTACCATCAGTATAAATAACTTTACCAGCACTATTACCATATTCATCACCAACATAGTCAATGATTTCTGTGCCTTCTAATATTACATAATCATCACCAGTTAAAGTGTGAACACCATCTCTGATAAGAATATCTAATACTTCGATCGCATTGTCATAATACTTTTCTTGTTTTCCGATAGAACCATATTGTCGGTCATCTTTCATTATCATTCTGTTAGGAGTGATAAGTACTAAATCTCCTACTGTCAAGTAGTCTTCATAATATTCAAGACCAACTGCAACAGCAAAAGCATCAAGTTTTCTTGCCATAAGTTTATTCTCCTTCCTTTATATTATATATAATATAAAAAAATGTTTTTCCTTTTATATTACAATACTATTATAATATAATACAGGACCACCTGTAAACTAAAATAGTTTTACAGCGGAAGAAACAAAATGTTCCTTGAAAAATTAGTGAGTGGGAGGACTCGTTCATACCTCCAAGTCTTTTAACAAGACAACCGTGTATTCAGTCAGTTTACAGTAGGGCTGATACCTACAAGACGAGCATGAACTGGAGTAATGTACCAAAATTAATCATAAGTTTCTCTTAAACTCTATGTTAATTAATTTGCCATTATTTTCTCTGTCGGCTTTACTACACGCCCATGAGCCACACTGTTATACACGCTTTAACACGCTTCAACCGACATCCTGCACTTCCCCTTCATCATTCCCGGCTTGGTAATGACGGGGCATGGACCAGTCGCTCATTGACTTTCCTTATGCTCATTATGCTTTCGCCTGCTCACTTCGGTTCAACGACCTTTGACCTTTTTTCATAGGTTATGACCACAGCATCCTACAGCGTTCACTGTTGTTAGATTACCAATTAATGGGATAGACATCTTCCAGCGCCTATCAATAACATAATGAATAAGTATAAAGTTACTACACGTCTCCACTCTGGCCGGAGCTTCAACATAATGTGTAGAAAGGATTGATTACCTTTAACGCATAGTGTTCTTTTACACCTTTTTACTAAACGGATTTATGCTTGCTGCCTACTGCTTTCTTATTTCAACCGCCAAGGATATATTTTGCCATAGAAACTATTTGCGACGCCAACTCGCATATGTCTCCTTATCCACGAAATCAGTAGCACCTTACACTTGTTATCTCGACAACCTCTCCCCCTCGCACTTCCGTGCTAATGACGCAGCCTTTTGAGCTCGTGTAAGAGAGTATCCTTAGAGCGAAACTACTCTTGTTCGGATAACACTCACTAACTTTTCAAAGAACATTTTACAATTTTTAAATTGTAAATATATTATATCAAATATTTTTCCAATTTTCAACTCTTTTGTAAAAATATTTTTTTCAAATGGACCCACGGTGCCGGACTCGAACCAGCACTCTCCTGTTAAGTCATCAACTCCAACAAGTGTTTTACCAATTAGTACTAACCGTGCATATATTAAGGCACCCGGGGCTGGAGATGAACCAGCATTCTCCACCTGATACTTAATCACAGTATGGTGGTGTTTTCCCTTAAACTACCTGGGTATATAAAATGGAGGGCTCAGTCGGATTTGAACCAACGATCAGGGAGTTGCAGTCCCACGCCTTACCACTTGGCTATGAACCCATGAAGGGCTTACCAGCCCATCTTTTCAATTATTTCTTGTAAATCTATTGGTGTATAATTTATATTTTCTACTGAAGCATTAAAGTATCTAGAGTGGTCAAATGTTTCGTCCAACTCTTTTTCATGTATATGTCCATGAATATTTACTTCATCTATTGACATGCCCAGTCTTGGATGATGTGAAAATATAATTGGTCTATTATTGCGTCCAGATAAAGGAGTATATTCCATATCATTACACACAAAACTAAAACCAGCTTTTTCATAAAAACCTTTACTTCTATCATGGTTGCCACGAACAAGTATTTTCATACCGTTGAGTCTGGCAACTATGCCTGGTATATCATCTTTATTACCTAAGGCAAAATCCCCTAGACAAATTACCACATCTTCTGGTTTAACAACATTATTCCAGTTAGCAATTAGAGCCTCGTTCATTTCTTCTACTGAAGCATAAGGTCTATTACTATAACGAATAACATTTGCGTGATTAAAATGTGTATCACTAATTACATATGTATTCATACACATACTCCTTTCTTGTTTATAATAATATTATAATATATATAAGGAGTTAAAATCAACTATTTTGTAAAAGTTTTAGCGATTTTTGATAGTCATAAATTGTGAAACCTAGCTGACAATCGGTTCTTACAAGCAATGGTAGTAAATGACACATATCGCTATCATCATCTATAATAATAAACCTACCAGTAAAATTATTGTCATCTATCCATTGTTGTATTTCCTCTCCTCTTTGTTGACAAAGACGGGGAGTAGCTCCTATTACCCTAATTTCAGGATTGAAACCTGAATTGGTAATAAGATTTTGTAGCTCCTCAACAGTCATACCAATACGCCAGCTTGAAGATACAACAATATCATAAGGGACTTTAGAATACAATTCATTAAGCCAACCTATTGCTTGTTTATTGTTAAGCTGCTCTCTGCCGTACTTGTGAACATTAAAATTCCACACACCATTTTCATCTTGTTCCCAATAGATAGTTTCAACAACACCGTCAAAGTCCAAGAATATTATCGGTTTCTGCATGGTAGGTTCTCCTTTATGTCACAGGTGCTAACCATATAAAACCAATGTTCTTTATAATGAAGCGGATCCATATACATAAAAGCATCGTCCATTAGTTCAGACCATTTACGCATTGATAATAATAGATACCCGTCATTAAACACAGGTATATATAGGTTTTGATGTGTATCTCCACATATTATATATTTGTTTTTAACAAGTTCTTGTATCAAAACATCTTCATGTAAATCATCTAGTGGAGCTTCTTTATAATTATTGTGAATGGTTATATCATACCATTTACGGTCTAAGGGTTGGTAGCGTCTTTCAATGGTGTAATAACCATTTTCTATTTCTTCCAAAGTTTTCCAACATACAATTTTTGGTTTTATAATCACGATACAACCCTCCTAAACACTATTAATTCTTTTTTCTTTTTACATAGGCTTTGTAAGTATTCTCACAAAGTTCATATACGGTCATTTGTCCCACTCCACCAGGAACGGGTGTAATGTATGATGCTTTTGGACTTACATTGTTAAAGTCCACATCACCGTATAACTTACCTTCTTCTCTATTAATACCGACATCAATTACCACGGCCCCATCCTTAACCATATCTTCAGTTATTAACCATTTCTTACCAACGCAAGATACAATAATATCTGCTTGTAATGATAATTCCTTGAGATTTGGTGTTTTGGAATGTGCCACAACAACTGTTCCATTGTGGTCAAGTAGTAAATGAGCCATTGGTTTACCCACAAGAATACTTCTACCTACAACTAAACAGTTTTTACCCTCAATATCAATTCCATAATAGTTTAATAAATCTATTATACCTTTTGGGGTACACGGAACAAAACCTTCAGCTCCTTGTAATAATTTACCAGAGTTAATGAAAGTCAATCCATCTACATCTTTGTTAGGATCGATTGTATTTAATACACGGATTGGATTGATGTGTTCTGGCAATGGCATTTGAACTATAATACCATCAATATCATCTTCCAGGTTTAGAAGTTCTATTTGCTGAATAAGAAGCACTTCATCTATATCAGCCGGTAAGGTTCTATGTATAAATCTATAACCAAGTTCATGGCATAGTTTTTCTTTCTGTTTAACATATACTTTACTAGCTTCATCTTCGCCCACTTGAACTACACATAAGCATGGTAATTCCTTTAATTTAGCAAGCTCCTCTTTTAAAGCTAGTAATTTTTCTCTCTTAACTTGTTTTCCATCTATAAGCATATTAATTCTCCTTAAAAAAATGGCCTCCCCGCGAGGACTCGAACCTCGAATAATAGGTCCGTAGCCTATAGGTTTGTCCAATTAGCCTACGGGGAGAGACAGGGTTCTTGGGCCGCCTGTTCCAAGATACAACACATCGGCTTACGCCTACACTTAAGCATTGCTGCCGGTATAGGAAGCGGACTTTCCTATTTAACCCTGTGAGTTAATTCTTCATATATTCTATTAACATCAGCAGAAATAATTTTGCCGTTGTTATTAGACATACAAATAGCTATAGCCTTTAATTTTAATTGCCAGTCAGCTAACTTTTGAGGGCCTGTATCTTTTGTTCTATATACAACCTCATCTTTTGCTTCATGGTTTCTATCTATTCTTTTAGTTGGTTTTCTATCTTTTTTAAATGGTTTCTTGTTTTCCATACTTAAACCTCCTTAATTTACTTAATGGCAGGGGTGGAGAGAATCGAACTCCCAACAGTGGTTTTGGAGACCATTATTATGCCATTTAACTACACCCCTATGAAAAGACTAAATGCCTTGTAGCATTTCGTCATATTCTTTTTCTAAGGTTGCTAATTTATCAGCTACGATATCTTTGTCTGCTTGGTATTTTTTTACCATGCGTTCATAGTATGCTAGGTTTTCTTTAACTAAGTCTACCCATTTGTCGCATCTTCTGTTTGCAAGTTTATAATATTTAATCCAAGCTCTAGTATTTGCTAGTTTTTCTCCTAGAGCAGCATCAAAAGTATCATCAGCATGACATTTAGAAACACCTTTACCAACAACATCACCGTATTTATCCATTAATAAAACGATAACCATGCCAGCTTCTGGTTTAACTATTACACGCTTTTCCATTATTCTTGTTCTCCTTCTGTTTGCTCGGCTAAATCTTTTTGATGAGCAGCCTCAAGCCTTGCTTTCATAGCTTCATCAAATCCTTCATGAACTTCAGCACGATATGTTTTTCCTTGCCAGAAAACTTTTGGATCGTGATTACGCTTCATGTTTATAATCTTAGACCATAATTGTTTTTTCTTATAGTCGCCATCCTCTAGTTGATTATATTTATCTTCTAGAACTGCTATTCTATCTTTCCAAGATGTTTGTTTCATATGAATTTCCTCCCTAACTATCTATATCTTATTGTAGTTGTTGTATCGTGCCATGTGTTTGTAGTCCAAACATCAGCACTGTAAGTATAACCTCGAAGGTCTCCACCAACTTTAAGCTTAACCTCTTCTGTTGGTTCCTCTTTTTCAGGCTTTGCATCTAATGGTTCATCTTCTATTACCAACACATTAACCTTTTTAGTTAAATTACTACAAGGATCAATGGCAATTTTATTACCAATACGAACTGGACGATTTTCATCATGGTTCCCATACCATGGTACCCCTATAGGTTGTTCTTCATAACCATGATCAGCTGCGTTTTTACGAACTCTGGCAGCATGATGATGTCCTATTATAACCGTTTTATTAGTTGTGCGAATTGGCAAGTGAGAATATTCTATATCCCAAAGCATAACATCTTTGGAACTAGCATTCCAATCTATATTTGGTTCAAAACCTGCGTGAACAAATATATAATTTTTTGTTTCGTAATAGTACGGTAGTTGTTTTAATATTAAACCTAAACTATTACCTGTTATAGACCTAGCCGTATCTCTGGCGATGTCTATATGCTGATTTATTTCTTGTGCTGATAGTGCAGGTGGCATTGCTATTCCACTAAAAGATTGAATAGTAGCGTCTAGACCATTGTGTAATAAATTAAACAACACAAATTCACCGTCTACACCCTTTTCTACAGCCTCTAATAACATTTCTTCGTGATTTCCTCTAACCCATATATTATCTTTGCGTCTGCGTAATAATCGTAAGACTTGCATACTGTCAGGGCCTCTATCAAAATTGTCCCCGCAAGATGCTAAAATATGTCTTGGGTTATTTACATCATACCCAGCTTCATTTAATGCTGCTACAAGGGCGTTATATTCACCATGTACATCACTAAATACAAAATAAGTATTTTTCATATGGTTTCCTCCCCTTATATCATTTGAGCTAATGGTCCAATAATCAGGAAGACCGAAGCCTTCCTGTCGTAAGCTCTGTTTTATTAAGCCACTTAGCCTGAACAAATGATAGCTATTGATTTCAATTTAAGCGGAACATCGTTATTCATCCGCACTTCATTATTGGTATGTTTTGGCCATCCGCTGGACTTGCACCAGGCCTCTGGCTTAAATGGCCAGCGCTCTACTATTAAGCTACGGACGACAAATGGTGGAGTTGACGGGACTCGAACCCGTGTCCAAAAACAATATTGTATCACAAATCTCATTCTTACCTTATAGGCTTCGGTCATTTTCGTTCGATCCAACTCCCCTTACCCTAATGACAAATCTTGGGGGGTGGCCTATTGGAGATGATAATACACAAGACCGTTAAATAGGATTATGTCTTATGTTCTTGCTTTGAAGTTAATGAGATTATGCTTTCCCTGCAAGATTCTGGTACTTACATAAAATGCTATCTATCTCTCGAACTATGCGAAAGAAACGCTGTTTACAGCGAATAAAGATTTAACTTTATTGATTGCTTTGTTAAAAATGTTTCCATTTAATTTAAGTTGTGGATTTAACGCATACCTACGACCTATATTGTGCTACTCAATTGCTCCTGTCGAAACCAGAAACAACCCCATAAATAAGAAAAGGTTCTCTGAGAGGAGAACCTTATTGATAAAAAGCCGTTTAAGCTGAGTGGGACTTGAACCCACATCTTAAGGTTTTTCCTATTTAAACTATCAACAACAATAAAGATGCCAGGTCTATTTTTTATAGACAGCTCGAGGTTATCGGCATGCAAGTATCCTAGTCATTGTAGTACTCCATCATGATAGTCAGGCCTATCACTCTTTTATACTGAATAAACGGGTGATATTTCTCTTGGCTGTTTCTTTCAGCCGTCTAGTTGATTTACAATATAAACCTTTATGTTTTATGGCTTCGTCCTGTTTAAAAGTCCGAAGTTCCACCTATATCCACCGATACAGGCCCTTGATCAGGTTTCGCTCTTGTTTTATATCGTTGGCTCACTCTCTTATTTTTGGTTAGTGATTAGTTAACCTACTCATTTTTCCCTAAACCACTAAATGTTTTTGGTCTTATACCTCTTATATAACCCACGGTCTATTTTACAGTTTCGCTATAACACTATTCCTGATTTCGAGGTGAAAGTTATACTCAAAATATATTACCTTTGTCATTTATTCAACGGTTTGAAGCATTTCCTCAACAAGTCCGTCATATTTATATCAAATATTTAATTTGATAAATCTATTATAATATTTTATGGTATCAATTTTCAAGTCTTTTTGTAAAATTATTTTAAATAATATTGACGAAGACTTCTAGTAGTTCCATCTACTGAAATATTAGTAGGTTCTGTTTTTACTACTAGGTTTTTCTTTGCTAAAGATGTAATAATTGTATTGATACTTTTAATGTTAATATCTAATGTAATATTTAAGTATTCATCTTCAGGTATATCTTTTAGCAACTCATTATTTTGTAATTCTTCTGCTTCCTCTATAATATAATCTAAAATAGTATATGAATTAACTTTATTATCTTTATCAGTTGCTCCTAATTCTTTTAAGGCAGCATACACTATTTTAGCCTTGTTGCTTATATTATCCATATTAACACTCCTTCCAAATAAATAATTTGTGTTCTTTATTTATAATATAATTATATATTAAACTGGATCATAATTTCAAGTATTTTTTACTGAAAATTAGCATTTACTATTGAGTAACATAAATCATACATCTTATCATATAATTTATCTGCATGCTCTTTAGCAAATGAATGAACTACTTTCTTAATTTTCTTATCAGTTTTTTTGATAAGGCGTCTGTTCTTAAAAGTATTAGGTTGTCCCATAAGTTCTTTACGAATAAAAATTAGTTGTTGTAATTCACTTGGCATTATGAACCCTCCTTATTTCAAAATATAATCGGGGGGTGCGAAATCGCAGCGTTGTTAAAACAACCTGGCCGTGCCCCCCGCGCATCCGATGGTCTAGATTCCATCCACAGCGCTTCGAGATCCCCACCGCTTGCCCTACTCATCCCGAGTATCTAGGACCGTCGTAATTTAGCGTTCAACCAATTTTAAGCCAATAAACTAATTAGACTTATCAGCCTAGGCATCAATCGTCGCGTGTATGGAACTTCGTTCGTCATTGCTTTTCACCGCCGTAGCAATTGAAGCTTTGATTCACCCCGTTGAATACAGGTTCTTATTACTATAGCCTATGATTGACCGACCACTACATGCGCCAGCGGTCCACCTTTCATTACTAAAAAGTAATGTACTTCCGAAGAAGTAATGTTTGAATTAAAAGATTTCTCTTTTAATTGACAAAATAATTATATCACAATTAAAAGATTAAATCAAGTCTTTTTGAAAATTATTTTAATTTATTTCTATTTTGGTAATTACATTTACCGTTTAACTCACAATAATGATTTCTTCCATTGTGTATACATCCATTGTTAGGACACTTATGATAACACTTAAATAATTTCTTTAACCATTTTATCATATGAAATCTCTCCTTTTTCATTTTACAAATCAATTATAATATTTCACAGCTCCTTTTGTAAACTATAAAAAAATTAAATTAGATCTTGACAAAATACTTTAGTAGATATATAATATATATGTAAGTAAAAAATAACTCTCATATGACTTGACAATTGGAACAATAATATATTATTTATTTTAATCATTATATATATATTATTATTTTTTGACCTTTAACATATTTTATCTCAAAATGAAAAAATAGAGTTGTAATTTCCTCAATGATTTGATATAATATAGATGTAATAAAGAAAAGAACACAAATGAAAGGAGTGTTAGTATGTATTATAGAAAGAAACTTCATAAACCAAAAGGCATTATAAGATATAACCATCTACAAGAGTTCGATAATTATCCTTGTACATTAGAACAAGCATATGAATTATATGAATATAATGGATTATGCCACCTTTTAAAAGATGGAGTTGTTAAATGTTATCAAGAGTTTGATGAGTTGGAACCAGATGAATATAACATAGAGGACTTAATTTTAACTGATTTCATTTAAAAAATACTTCACAAACGGTTAATGATTTGATATAATTTATTTATCAATTTAAAAAAAGAAATTAAATTGAAACGGAGGCTGTCTCATCCGTGCCAAGTTTTATAGTTTAGATGGCAAATGACCAGACCGATTTGGAAGTTCGGGCGTCAGGAAACTTCCCCGTCTTCATTGATGGAAAGAGAATGATGGGCGCTTAGGTGTTGCTTACCCATAGTACTGAAGGAATACCAAAAACTATAATCTTATTTCTCTATAAGATATTAAATGAAATGAGGTAAGTCCCGCTATTGCAGCCGGTAATTCCTATTCAGGCGTTTAATATCTTATAGAGGAGTAAGATACCTCTTGTTTAAAATATTTTAAAAAATAGTTGTATTTTGGAAAAATATTTGATATAATTAAATTGTAAAAATTAAAGAAAGGAATTGAAAATTAGTTTCAATAAGGGTGAAAAAATATGAAATTAACAGACAAACAAGAAAAAATCTTAGCAATCTTAAAGGAAGACTTTAACGGTTCAGCATTTGCTGAAGATGTACTTGAAAAAACAGAAGGTCTAACAATTCAAAGTGTTAGAGCTACATTATCAAGTCTAGCTACTAAAGGATTGGCTTCTAAAACAAAAGAAGCACGCGGCGACAAAGTGTTAACTAAATATACAGTTATCAACGCTGAATAATCCTATAAAAGGGGGCTAGAAATAGTCCCCTTTTGTATTTTATTCCTTAATTACTACTAATAATTATATGCACTATTAGCTCAGTCTGGTTAGAGCACTCGTCTGATACGCGAGGGGTCCTAAGTTCGAATCTTAGATGGTGCACCATTATGGCGGGATAGCTCAGTTGGCTAGAGCAATGGATTCATACCCCATAGGTCGTGTGTTCGACTCACACTCCCGCTACCATTTTTTAAGGAGAAAATATGAAAAAGGAAAATATACTATTGCTTATTGCTATTACTATATTTGTATGTGCATATGTATCCTTTTTAATATTTCTAATAGGTGAAATAAACTATATTAGAGAACATCCGTGCATAGAAACTCGCACGGAAGAAAGATGCTTTACACATCAAAAATGTGTAGGGGGTATCATGGCACCAGGATTTTGTCTAACTGAAGACGAAGTTATTTGTCGCCAAGAAACTTATTGCGTAAAAAGAAAATAAAATATGCCTTGTGTGAATTAGGAATTGAAATTGAATAGGTTCGAAACTATGATAAAGTAAATGGCAACGACTATGGCGAGTAGCAGCGCGAAGCGGAAACCATAGTTCTGGAGTTCGAGTCTCCAGCTTGGCTCCCAATTGCCCACTTACTCAAGTTGGTGAAGAGGACAGTTTGCTAAACTGTTAGGTCGAGTAATCGGCGCAGAGGTTCAAGCCCT
>JAEIGA010010431.1_pt1 | contig 14082 bp, 7 predicted proteins | sample 9270691 | NCBI WGS metagenome assembly JAEIGA01 (sample SAMN17057246, study PRJNA624740) | gut metagenome | biome: biome; isolation source: fecal sample | host: Bos grunniens | place: China: Xizang | collected 2019 | reverse complement strand
TCTTCACTGTAAACCGCTCGACTTTCGTAAACAAGAAGTCACGTGAGCAGTTCGAGCTCAACTCTTTCTGCCGTCTTCTTGACATTTACGATTCAACTCCTAAGACAGTAGATGCTCTTATGAAGCTCGAACTTTCTTCAGGTGTTGAAGTAGAAATCAAGCTCAACTAATCGAATTAATCGAAAAAAAGTATTATATTTGCAAAGTGGTTCGGTAACCACTCCGAACCACAGCAAATATTTTTAGTTTTGGTCCTATAGCTCAGTTGGTTAGTAGCACCTGACTCATAATCAGGGGGTCACAGGTTCAAGCCCTGTTGGGACCACTCAAGATGCCGATCCGTTTAGGGTCGGCATCTTTTTTTTAGCCCTTAAATCTGAAGCTATATCTGTTTCAGGATAATTGATTGGCTCGTTGATATATTAATGATTTTGCCCTTTTGTGTTGATTTTCATTAATTTAGATAGATGAGACCTATTTGGGGTTGCAATTTAAAATCGAATAGTTTTATTTAATTCTGAATTGTAACTCAGTGTCCTTTAAGCGCTTTTGTTTTTATCGAATAAATTCATTTACTTTGCTTGATAACGAATGAAGATTCTATTCATATGCAGTTGTTTTACAGGTTCTTATGCTGCGTAATGATAGTCCCTTTTACTGCACTTCTGATTTCTTGCAATGAAGGCGATCCGACCGTCATTTACCAGTTGACGCTGTCTGAAAACAGTGTCGTTTTTGATATGGAGGGGGCAACTAAGGAGATAGATGTAATCCCTTTCCCGAATAATGAATTGTGGGAGGCATCATGTGATGAGCCTCAGGACTGGTTTTCTTTTATAGCTGAGCCCGATGCCCTCAGCATCACTGTTCTGCCTAATTATTCACTTGAACCCCGACGACGGACCGTATATTCCTTCCAGTCCGGAAGGCAGGTTCAAGCCGTATGAAGTGTCTGTCGTTCAGGAGGCTGCATACGAGCTGGAGTTTTCTACAAGTGCTTCTGATTATGACTTCGATTCCGAAGGCGGCGAATACAGATTTACCGTAAAGTCTAATTATGACTGGAATGTATCTTCAAGCACATCATGGCTTGAGGTCGAAGCAGATGCGTCAAAAGGTCTTGTGACGCTATCGGCGCAGCCAAATATGTCTGATGAGCCTCTTTCTGCCATAGTGTCCATATCTGTAGCACAAGGGGAGCAGGAGAAAGTCGTGGATTTTGCTTTCACTCAGGGCACAAGAAAGGATAATCCGTATTTCAAGCTGCTCGGTCAGTGGGAAATCACTGCGGCCAAATGGTATTATTCTCCTAACGGCTCCCTTAACAATCTTGACTATAATCCTAATCAGACCGATTATTACCTGATTTTCGATATGGAGCAGGGAGAATATGGAAAGACCCTCATTATGAAGGACTTTCTGTATCCTGATACAGAGCTCGAGATTCGCTATGACAAGGAAACCGGCAACATTGTGATTCCTTTCGGATGGACTGTATATTCATACGACGTGTTCCTTTATCTTACTCTTGTAAGCGATACTAATAAGTTCTCGTATGCTTCACTCGAGGTGGATGGTGTGCCTTCGGAGGACTACACCTCAATTTCCCTTGACCTTCCTACGGTAGACGGCTGGAAATATGTCGGCTTTGGCCTCTGGACATATAATGACAGCGGCAATAAGGTAGCTCTCGGATCGAGATCACGTCCTACGATGTTCCCTATGGGGCCTATAGTCTTTAGAAAACAATCCCTATAACCTGACGTATGATGAAGCGATTATATATAATATTGATATTATGTCTTGCTGCATTGTCATGCGAGCAGGAGCCTCAGTCTGTGGAATCTCCTGTGTCTGAGGGAAGAGTGACTCTGGAAGTATCGTCGGAAAGCAGGATGCTCGAGATGGCTCAGGACGGGCTTTCGGGTAATGTCCTGTTCAAGACAAAAGGAGGCTCTCTGGCAATAGATGTGCTGACCAACCAGGATGAGTGGACATATCAGACCAGTGGCGAAGACTGGCTGGAGGTGAGCGCAGACGATTATTTCCTATATCTTGAGGCTGGCAGGAATTTATCCGAAAAGTCAGGTTCTGCAACGGTGGTCGTGACTGCTGGAGAAGGAGAGAAGGCTGTGTCGGTGACCCTGAATGTGACTCAGAATCATGCAGGCGTGCCGGAGATATCCCTTGCTCAGAACAATCTTCGCGTAAAGGCTCATACTGGACTCGTGAATACTGTCGCTATTGAGACGAATCAGGAAGAATGGGATTTTAACTGCACATGCAGCTGGCTTCTTATAGAGAAGGAAGGCAATTCGTTAAGACTCAGAGCAGACGATAACGTGGCTACGGCTCAGAGGACAGTGGAGATTGAAGTGGTTTCGGGCCATGGAGAAAATATAGACAAGGATTACCTGAATGTAAGCCAGGACGGAGATGCCTTCGTGATTCTTAGCACACACAATGTCGCTACGGACGATGAAGGTGACACCAAGACAGTGGTTGTGGATTCCAATCCTGAATTGGACTGGAACGTGGTCGTGGAGGAAAGTGACTGGTTCAAGGTAAAACGTGAAGGAAGCAATGTGGTTGTAAATATCCTGTCCAACAAAGGAGGCAATGAGCGTAAAGGTACTTTCAAGGTTGTGGTGGGCGACGAAGACAATAGTGCCGAGGCTTCCGTCAATGTACGTCAGATAGGACCTGATACGGAAGAACTTATATATGAAGTGCTCATCTCGGAGCCGGACTTTTATCTTGTGGGCGCTCCTGTGCTGTCGACATCCACCGGTGGTGCCGTTACGGTAGACTGGGGCGACGGGTCGCCGAAGGAGACATTCGACAGCCGCAGACCGACCCATGTCTATAAGAAGCCGGGAAGATATACTCTTGAGATGACAGGAGAAGCCAAGTCTCTGGAATTCGGAAAGGATAATGCCATAAGTTATGAACTTCAGAGCATTATTTCCTGGGGTAAGATGGGCTATACTACTCTTGTAGATATGTGTCTGGGATGTGTGGAACTGAAGTCTATCCCTAATGATGTGGCTGGCTCTTTTGCTTCTGTGAAGTCCTTCCTGGGAGCTTTCTCATGTTGTGAGTCTCTGGAGGAGATTCCGTCGGGATTGTTCAGGCATGCAACAGTAGCGAAGAACTTTGAGCAATGTTTCAGTCATTCGTCTGCCATTGCATCTATACCGGAAAATCTCTTTGACAACTGCGTGGCTGCGGAAGATTTCTCATACACGTTCTACGCCACAGGATCAGGTATTATTGATACTAGCGATACTCTGCCTAACTTTTCCGAAATCAAGGATGTCATCTCCAACGGAAAGCTGACTTCCATTCCTGGCGGATTGTTCGCCAAATGTCCGGCTGTCAAGCAGATGGATCATGTGTTCGGTGCCACTGCAATATCATCTATTCCAGAGAATATCTTTGCATCGCAGTCTGCTGCGACCGTATTTACCGGAGCCTTCTCGGCCTGTGTAAACTTGAAGTCAATCCCTGTCCCGCTGATGGCAAATGCAACGAGTGCTTTGGATATAAAGTATATGTTTGCCGGATGTGATTCCGTAACAGAGATTCCATCAGGACTGTTCAGGAATAATAGCGCTGTTACCAATCTCGAGTATATATTCTATAAGACAGGTGTAAGACGCCTTCAGAAAGGCATATTCGAGGGATTGAGCGGTGCGAAGACCATCGGAGCCGTCTTCCAGGGCTGCGCTTCTCTCACCGAGATCGAGCCAGGTGTCTTTGACGGACTTACCTCTGCAAAGTCGTTCAGATACTGCTTTGCAGACTGCTCTTCGCTCAGACAGATTCCTTCTGGACTTTTCGGTGGCCTGACGCTGGCGTACGAGTTCGTCTATACATTTGAGAATTCTGCTCTTGAAAGCATTCCTGAGGACCTTTTTGCGGATGCAAGGGACTATTCGTCCGCGGATTTCACATATATGCTGGCTAACTGCAAGAACCTCAAGACCGTCCCTGCAGGCTTGTTCAAGACCTTCACAAAGGTGACCTCTCCGGGATTCAAGAACATGTTCAACGGCTCCGGAATTGAGACCATTCCGGCAGGGCTCTTTGCAAATAACACATCTGTATCAACCGGATTCGAGGAGCTTTTCAGCAACTGCGCTTCACTCAAGAAGATAGAAGGACCGATATTCCCAGAGTCGACTTCGGTAAGTTCTCTCGCATATGCATTCGAGAACTGCACTGCATTGGAAGAACTCCCGGAGGGGCTCTTCGACGCATTGGCCGGCTCGAAGACAAAGTTCACGGCGACCTTCGTAAGCTGTTCGTCTCTTAAGACGCTACCTGCAGGTCTCTTTGCCAAGAATACCCTTGCAACAGGTTTCCAGGGCACATTCTGCGGATGCTCGTCATTGGAAACAGTGCCGGCTGACCTGATGCCTGCGGCTGAGAAGGTGACGTCGCTGAAGGACTTGTTTGCTGAGTGCTCTTCATTGAAAACCTTGCCATCCGGTCTGTTTGCAGGGCTTCCTGCCGTCACATCATTCGAGGCAGCTTTAGCTGAGTGTACCTCTTTGGAGAGTGTTCCGGAGGATCTTTTCAGCGCTGTCGGCACCAAGACCTCAGCCATAACCTTCGCCGAGTGCTTCATGAACTGCTCGTCGCTCAAGACCCTTCCTGCAGGTCTTTTCGATACCGTAAGACGCATCAATTACATAGACAATTGTTTCGACGGATGCTCGTCCCTCACCGGAGAGTCTCCGTATACGATGATCGGTGACCAAAAGGTCCACCTATATGAGCGCGTGAAGGGAGATGACTTCCTGATAGTTCCGTCATCATCCTCGGCTCACACGAAATGCTTTGCAGGCTGTGAAAACCTCGATGACTACAGTGCAATCCCAACAGACTGGAAATAATCATGAAAAGAATACTATATATATCAGCTGTACTTTTGCTGGCGGCATCATGCTCCAAGCCGGCAGAGGTTCTTCAGGCAGATCCGGATTTCGCATCCGTGAAGCTGTCATCCCTTTCTACCGTGATTTCCGAAAAAGGAGGAGACAAGACCATCTTTGTGGCCACTAACCGTGAGGACTGGGAGGTGTTCTGCAAGGAGGATTGGCTGGACATAAGCATTGATGATAATTCAATCACATTCTATGTGGATGAAAATATTTATGAGCAAGGCCGTATGGCTGTGGTAGATATAGTGGCCGGTACCAAGCCAGACGTCGCAAAGGCTCGTTTCAAGCTCCTTCAGTCAGGTGCTTCGACCGAGGATTTGTCGGCGCACGGCACCGCAAACTGCTACATCGCATCAACCGGAGGATCCTATAAGTTCAATGCCGGCGTGAAAGGAAACGGTGCCGACGACGGCAACACATTCTACTGCGGATATCATGGTCTTGAGATTGCTGGAGCAGCCTATGCTGACCTGGCATGGGAGTCGACCTTTGATGCAGACAAGACCCGCAGCACCAGGATCATCAGTGGTGCTCCGGTATATTCTCCGGAAGAGAAGGCAGTGTATTTCTCGACCGGCGAGATTCAGGGTAATGCCCTCATCACTGTGCATAATGCCGAAGGCGAAATACTCTGGAGCTGGCATATCTGGGTGTCTGACGAGATTGTCAGGACTTCCAAGGGCAACGGCCTGACATGGATGGACCGCAACCTCGGAGCCCTCACCAACAACCCTGACGACGTCTCTAACAGAGGCCTTCTCTATCAGTGGGGCCGCAAGGATCCGTTCCTTCCTTCTTCCGCACCATACATAGAAGTGCCATATCATGTATATGACGAAGAAGGATATCTGCTTGAGACAGAGGAGGAATACTATGCGAAAGAAGAACTGATATATGCTGCCCGCGAGAAGGTCAACATCAGCAACATGCAGACCGGAGACGGATGCCTTTCATGGGAATATATAAGCGTTGCTCCTGTGGCTCTCCAGGCTCCAGGCAACATAGAATACGCAGTTCAGAACCCTACCACATTCCTTGGCTGCCGCACAGACATACCTATCGGGGAATATGTCTTCGACTGGTACCTGCAGCAGGATCTTCCTGGCTCAAATGGTGCTTTGATGCAGTCGCAGTCAGATCTTTGGGGATATGCTGTAGAAGGCGCTGACTATAAGACTATTTTCGACCCATGCCCTCCGGGCTGGGCGGTGCCTCCATGTGGTGCATTTGATGATATTCCGGAAGGATATGCAGCCTCATATGTGGGCCGCTCATGGGAGAAGAACCCTTACGGATGGACATGGACCGGCGGAAACGGCGACTTCTTCCCAAGTTCGGGAAACCTTGACGTGTCCGGTCTTATGGGAGAGACCAGCGAGAAAATGTTATACTGGACAGCCGAGACATTCGGCAGTGAGGCAAATGGCTTCGGTAAGGCAGCCAACCTGTTCGTGGCCTATAATGACGTCTATTACGGAATCTATCCGATTCTTGATCCCGCTGAGGCTGCGGCCTGGTATTCATACGGAGCGAAATGCTGCGCGGCATCGATAAGATGTGTAAAAGAATAAATTATTAATAACATAAACATATAAAACATGAAAAAACTGAATGTAGTGTATGAGGCTCCCTGCATGGAGATAGCTGAAATGCAGGTTGAGCAATGTATTTTGTCAGGTTCATATGGAGACCTTGGAGGACCTGGCCAGGATTCAGGATTTATTGATCCCGATTTCGGTCTTTAATCTTTAAATGGAAATGACAATGAATAAGATAGCTAAAATTTTCGTTCTTGTTGCAGCAGCTGCAATGGGAACCGTGGCATGTCAGAAGGAAATGCAGGAGAATCTTCCTGTAAATGGCGACACAGTTCAGGTCACTTTCGTGGCCGCTTCGGCAGATACAAAGACATCAGTAGACACATCAGGTGAGACCCCAGTGTTTGCATGGGGAGAAAACGAGACTTTCGCAGTCCTCGAGCAGACCGATGCCCTTGCGCAGGCGACAAAGGTGACATATGCAAAAGTGGATGGAAAGGCTCTCATCACAGCTGAATTTGCAGCCAATCCAGGCAAGGAGTCATATGATTACGCTACAATCTATCCTGCAAGCGGATATGTCAGCGCTACAGCTCTTGCCAAGGCAACCCTCAGCCTCCCTGCAGTTCAGACAATGGCAGAAGGTTCATACGATCCTAATGCAGACCTCATGGTTTCTGAGGTTGTGTCCGCAAATGCACAGCCTGCAGAGGCCCAGATGGTAAGATTCGCCCGCATGGCAGCCGTAGTGAAGATGACCCTTAAGAACTTTACTCTCGAGGCTGGCGACCAGGTGGAGCAGGTGATATTCACAGCCGAGGGCAAGTCTCTCGCTGGAACAATAACCGGTGATCTTGCTAAACCTAAGGAGTTCACAGTGGCAGAGGGTGTTGACAATGTGACAGTAAACACAACATCATCAACTGACGTATACTTCACAGTCCTCCCTACAACTCTTGAGGCCGGCAACGCATATACCGTCACTCTTCTCACCAACAAGAAGCTCTACATCAAGCAGGGCACCATCCCAGCAGAGAAATCCCTCGTTTTCGAGGCCGGCATGGTTACACGTTTTGGTGTGGACATGCAGGGCATCGCTCCAAGCGACAAGTGGGTTCTCGTAAAGGACGCTTCTACTCTTAAGGAGGGGGATGTTGTGGCGATTGTAGCTAAGGATTATGACAAGGCATTGAGTACAAAGCTATATAGCAATGCTTCTGAGACCTCGACTTCTGCTAAGCGCGGTCTTGCAGATATCACCAAGATCGACAATTATCTTATCGGAGGTGAAGATCTTCAGCAGTTGACTTTGGTTACAGGTACCGTAGACGGAACATTCTCTTTCTACGATGAAGCACGTGGTAAGTTCCTTGTTTCTAGTAGTACAAGTTCGACCTATCTTGTCAATCAGGTATATTGTGACGTTAATACATCGTTTCAGATTACAATTGATGGTACGACAACCGCGGCTACTATAACCAATACAGAAGGAGCATATAAAGGTAATCTTTTGAGATATAATTCAAACGGTTATTTTACCAGTAACCAGAATTCCAGCACCGTTTATAAGGATGTATGTATTTACAGACTTGAAGGTACTATAGGTACTATCCCTGTCGTAGATGCAACTGTTACAGTTCCAGACCCTGATAAGCCAGTTGTAATCGCCGAGGAAGGTGCTGCAGTAGCAACTGCAATCAGCGAGGTAGTATTCAACTATGTAGGTGACTGGACCATCGCTGTGGCTTCAAGCGAAAGCTGGTTCTCTCCAATCTATGCGGATGGTAAGCTCTCATATACAGCAGAAACAAACACAGGAGCAAAGCGTGAAACTACTGTGACAATCACAGCATCACTTGAAGGTCATGAAAGTCTCACTTGGACATTCAATGTTCTTCAGAAGGGCGCACCTCAGGAAATCTCAATTGTTGAATTTGCTATGAAGGGTAAGGATGTGGATACTGTCTACAAACTTACAGGTATCATTACTGAGATTCCAAGTTCTACATTAGGTAAATGGAAACTGGCTGATGAGAATGGCAATACTGCTCAAGTACAGTATCTGAAGACTGAGGATGGCGCATATGTAAAGGGTAATGTAGATGTTAAGGTCGGCGATGTCATCTCGCTTACAACAGTCGTGGCAGGTACCACAGTAGGTCTTGGCGGAAACAGCACTTATCCGTCTATTTATAAGGGCCACTATAGCCTTGCTGCTACTTCAAGTGGCTCGGTATCTCATGAGGGTGGTAATGTAACTGTAACTGTAGAGGTTGTGAAGAGTGGTCATATTGATGCTCCTGCAGCTATTAGTGACTCGGAGGTAGTTATTGACTCAGACATCATAACAAACTACAGCTTTACTGATAATGGCGATGGCACAGCAACGGCACTTCTTAGCTTTGGTAAGAACGAAACCAGTGGTATGCGCGAGGCACAGTTGACATTTGCAGCAGGCTCACCACTTGTTACAAAGGCAACAATCACCGTTAGCCAGGATGTCAACCCTGACTTAAAGAAGGGTTGGTGGCTTGTTACTGATATAAATGACCTTCAGGCTGGTGATAAGCTTATCATCGCAGCTACAGGTTTGGATTATGCGATAAGCACCGAGACCAACACCAACAACCGCAAATCTAAGCCTATAACCAAAAACGGTGCATCACTCAAAGATGTTGCTGATAATATCCAGCAGTATGCACTTGAAATAGATGCTAACGGTCTGTATTCATTCAAGGGTACCCTTGGCTCCGACGCAGATAAATATATCTATGCAGCATCTTCTTCGTCAAATTATATGAAGGTCAGCACAACCCTTGATGACAATGGAAAGTTTACCGTTGCGATAGCTAGCGATGGAGCGGCAACGATCATAGCTCAGGGTGCGAATTCACGTAACCAGATGCAGTATAATAACAAGTCGACATCATCTCCTGCATTCTACTGTACGGACGGCAGTTTTGGAGCCGTATGTCTCTATAAATTATACGAATAATACCCCATGAAATCACACAAAACAATACTCAAGACAGTCCTGGCCGCGATGGCGGTCATGGCTGCCTTTGCGTGCGGAAAGGATCCGCAGGGTGAGGAGCAGGGACCGCAGCTGAATGAAGCTCTGGAACTTGCTGTCGATGTCGAGGATATAACCTATACATCTGCAAAGATAAAGGTGACTCACAACGGAGATAAGAACGACACATGGTATGGATTCCTTACGCAGGATGTATCGGCTGATGAGGACGAACTCATCGAGATGGCTGCAAAGGCATATATGGACGGAGAATCATCCGAGGGTCTACGTAAGTCAAAAAGCTATGTGACAGTCCTTAAGGAACTCCAGCCGGGCATTTCTTACAAGTATATAGCTTTCGGTCTTTCGGCCGACGGACGTGTGTATGGCAGCCCCGCTTCTGTGGAGTTTGTGACTATAGCCACTCCAGGTGAAGGTGGAGGCGGTACCGGTGGCGGAGACACAGGCGGCGAGGTTGTCAACGGCATGAAGGTCAATAAGGCATGGACTGTGAACTATGTCGGCGAAGGAGTACTCTATGGTGAACAGTACGACAATGTCGTGACGGTGAACAGTACGGACCGCAATACCTACGCGATAACTGTCGTGTATGCAAGCATGTGGGATGTGAATGACCTCTATGACATGGCAGTCCTTTTTGCCGAGGACATGGTGGCATACATCGACGAGTATAATGACTACTATGGAACAAACTACACTGTGGCCGATCTGCTTTATTCAGGCACAGCTTCCGATGCGTTCGACCTTGATCCGGGCTATTATATGGCTGTCGCTTTGGGTATAACTCCGGAAGGAAAGGTCAGTGGACTATATAATGTCTCAGAAGTTTTCGAGGTGAAGGAGCAGATCCCTACCGAGGAGTATAAGGCATGGATCGGAGACTGGACCATCGCTGGAGAGAACGGCGTAAATATGAATGTGACTCTCTCGAGGCATGTGACCAACAAGTCGTTCTGGATGTTCGGATATGAAGGCTTTGAGGATTTCCCTGTGGATGTGGAATACAGCAAGGAACGTAACGACCTGACTTTCTATGCTCAGCTTGTTCAGGAAAACTGCTATCTGGAAGACTATGAAATGACATGCAACCTTTACTTCTTAGGAGGAGACTCTGATGGCTATTTCTATGATGTGGAGGATGGTAATTACGGCATAGCGATAGCCGGAGTTCTCGAAGATGGTCAGCGTGCCCTTGTAAGGTATGGCGTCAACACCCCGGACTATCCTAAGTTCGTGAATATGTTCTATGCAGCTGAAGTTACAGGAGAATATAAATTCTTTACAGAAGAAGAAAAGCTCCCTTCATTCAGAGGCATAGCAGGATTTTACCCTGCGGCTGGAGCATCCTCAAGACCACACTTTAATCCTGCATCCCGCAAAGGAATGATTGCTGCGGAAAGTGTAACACGCAGATTTTAGAAATATTTAAATTAGTGCTATATTTACATGTTCAACAGCACTATTCGGATATGATGAAAAAGTTTATAATGATGGCAGGGCTGTTGATGCTCTGCCATTTTGCTTCCGCTTTCACGCAGAAGGAAGTAGCTGTTTATAGCGAATCCATGCAGAAGGATGTTCCGGCATCTGTTATCACTCCTGATGGGTATGAAGATGGAAATGATTTCCCTGTGGTGTATCTGCTGCACGGATACAGCGATAACCATATTGACAGGTGGACTCACGATGGTCATGTGGGCCGTCTTGCAGACCAGTATAAGGTTATAGTTGTGGTTCCCGACGGCGGTTTCAGCAGCTGGTATTTCGATAGTCCTGTGATGCCGGAATATAAGTATGAGACTTTTGTCAGCAAGGAGCTGGTCTCATATATGGACAGTCATTACAAGACTTTGGCGGACAAGTCCGGTAGGGCGATTACTGGAAACTCCATGGGCGGACATGGCGCCCTTTATCTTGCCATCAGGCATCAGGATGTGTTCGCTTTGGCAGGAAGCATGTCTGGCGGAGTGGACTTCCGTCCTTTCCCTGAAAACTGGGATATTGCCAAGCGTCTGGGAAACAAAGAGGAGTATCCTGAGAATTGGGAGAACAACACTGTCATCAATATGACTCATCTTATCAAGCCGGGCCTGGATATAATCTTTGACTGCGGCATAGACGACTTCTTCTATGAGGTAAACTGCAACCTTCATGAAAAGATGCTCAAGGAGGGAATCCCTCATGAGTTCTACCAGAGACCGGGCAAGCACAACTGGCCGTACTGGTACAATGCGATCAAATATCACTTCCTGTTCTTCAAGGACCGTTTCGGTAAATAGTTATTTCTGAAGAATTACCTGCGCAAGGCCGTTGAAAGTTGTGATGCCGATGGTGTCGGCTCCGCCTTCCGGTCTTTCGTCGTGTTGGAATGCCGGGTCTCCGTTGCCCCAGCCGAGGATGCGCCAGCCTTCCGGAGCAGTGAACTCCACAGGACAGTTTGCGGTAGGCACAAAACGGCCTTTTGCATCGTACATGGCTACATTAGCTATCATTATGTCGCCGACAGTCTCATATGTCCATACGGCTTCTTCCGCTGCGCCAGTCGTCTCGATGCACGTTTCCATCACCTTGCGCCCGCCCTTATATCCTACGGCTTTCACATATCCCGGTTTATAGACTGCGTCCCATTCAAGATGGCCGTTCTTCGGCATTTTCTTGCGTGCAAGCCTGCGTCCGTTCACCGTAAGCTGCACTTCGTCGCAGTTGCTGTAGACCCACACCGATACCTTCTCTCCTTCGTGTCCGTCGAGATTCCAATGCGGGAGAATATGCAGCACCGGCTGGTCGGTCCACCATGCCTTCAGGTAGTAGGCCTCATCCTTCGGGAATCCACAATAGTCAAGCAGGCCGAACTGGGATCCCGTGGCAGGGAATACCATAGGGTTGGGCTCTCCACGGTAGTCGAAGCCTGTCCAGTAGAAGAGTCCTGCAAGGTAGTCTCTCTCAGAATAGAATTTCCATCCTCTTTCAATGCAGTTATAGAGGCTGTCGGGGCCATGCTTGCTTCGGTTCAGTGCAACCATACGCCCTTTCCAGCCGTCTACAGCAGAAGGATTGCGTCCGTCGGCAGCATCGAAATATACGCCTCGTGTGCCGCAACCTGTCGTCTCTTCCGAGCCCAGGGCGCAGCGCTCGGGATAGTCCGCGCGGTGCTTTTCTATAGGATTCTGCAACATGTAGTTATAGCCAGCTACGTCGGCTGGAATGAGTATGTGAGGTCCGCTGCTGGAGGCTACGGTCATAGATCTGGTCGGGTCGAAAAGGTGACAGTATTCACGCATTGCTTCAGCTATGCGTGTTCCGAAGTCGTTCCATTCCATGCCCCATTCTTCATTTCCGACGCTCCAGAGAATAATGCAAGGGTGGTTGCGGTCTCGGCGGATCATGCGTCCGAGCAGGTCTGTATGTTCCCTGTTGATGCCCGTGAGGCGGTTCTCCTCGATGACAAGGATACCGAGCCGGTCGCATGCGTCAAGCACTTCCGGTGTCATGGGGTTGTGGCTGGAGCGGTAGGCGTTGCAGCCGAATTTCTTCAGCTGGAGCAGTCTCCATTCCTGAAGTCCGTCCGGTATTCCGGCTCCGACCCCTGCATGGTCCTGATGCATGTTCGCTCCCTTGAGCTTCACCACCTTCCCGTTGAGGATGAAGCCTCTGTCGGCGTCGAAGGCTATATGCCTGATTCCGGTCCTGGTTTCGTAAATATCTATAAGCGAGTCACCGGCAAATACCTCTGTGATGACTTTATACATATATGGGTCCTCACAGCTCCAAAGATGGGGTTTCTCCACAGGGATGACCGCATGTGTCTTGTGGCTGTCCTTTGCCGGGATTAGTCCGCCGTCTGATATGCATGAGCCTGCAACAGAGCCTTCTGCATCTATGAGCGTGTGCTTTAATGTATAGGCAGCTGGCTTTATATCCATATTCTGCACAGTGGTTTCAATGTTCAGCGATGCGGCTGAAAGGTCAGGCTTCATGTCGCCGCGCAGGCTGTAAGGAACCGCAAATTCCGCATATGCGAATGTGCCTGAAGGGGCAACATTGACCTTTGCCGCCTTGTTCATCCATACATGTCTGTATATTCCCGCTCCCTCGTAGAACCAGCCTTCCTCAAGGGTTGCATCTGCGCGGACGCACACGAGGTTTTCCCCTCCGTAGTTGAGGTATTCGGATATGTCGTATGTCTGTGTGGCGTATCCGCTTAGCTCGTGGCCTAAATAGAATCCGTTTACCCACACGCGTGCATCGCGGAATATGCCGTCGAACTGCAGCCAAAGATGTTTTCCGTAATCCTCTGCTGGTACCGTGAAGGTTTTTCTATACCATCCGACGCTGGTTTCGGGGTATTTGTGTCCGACGGTCTTGTAGCCATGGCTATGGCTGGCTTCCGAATCGAAAGGAAGGTCGACAACCCAGTCATGCGGCAGGTGAACAGTCTTCCATCCTGATGCGTCGAATTTCGCAGTGTATGGCCCTTCATTATGAATGGATGCCGCCTTGGTCAGGTAGTTGAAATACTCTGTTCCGCATCCGAAGTCCTTTTCGGGAGAAGAGGCGTCAC
>JAEIGA010010430.1_pt1 | contig 14082 bp, 2 predicted proteins | sample 9270691 | NCBI WGS metagenome assembly JAEIGA01 (sample SAMN17057246, study PRJNA624740) | gut metagenome | biome: biome; isolation source: fecal sample | host: Bos grunniens | place: China: Xizang | collected 2019 | reverse complement strand
TCTATCGCTATATACACTATTTTCATTATACTGTTGTAGACTATAAGTATACTTAACGCCCTGTGCAACAGTATGGTCTGTAAATAGCAATCTGTCTGGAATCTCAGATTGCAAAGTGAAATATAAAACTTCTTCCCACTCTAAAGAATCTGAGTCTGCGCGACGAGACAATAAGAACTGACCAGAAGCAATCTGGTTCTCATGGTGACCAATTAATTGGATATCAATCGTACCCGCTTCATAGTTTAATTCTGCTTTAATATCTGCTTCCAAGTTCATTGGAATCTGTCTGCGCTGAGTGATACGATATCTTGGAGAAGGTTTTACTAATCCATTAACTGTTGTGGCAATATAGTATAAATAATAAATCTTATTTAATTCCAAATCTTCAGGAATCATATATTGCTCAACCGCCTCATAAGAAGCTGTGTCATAGGTGGTATTATGTAAAATATCTCCACTATCTTTTACTATATTATTGTCGCTATCATAAATAATAAAACGACTTGAGTAAAGCTTTTCTGTTGTGTCACTTGAATCATAAATAGTGCGGCCATTCTCAACTTTCACTTGACGGTATACTCCGTTATAGGAATAAGAGTGATTGTTGATTGCACTTGAACTCATACCTTCAATTTCAACAACAGGCATTGTTGTATATTTTACTACTCCAATAGTAGAATAGAGGCCAATTTGTTGAGAAGTTGTATCTACATTCTTTACATATGCAATTTGAATTTTATAAAATTCTCCTGCTTTTAACTCCTTAACAATCTGTTCAGGAAGTTTAAATTCGATTACACGCTTTTCTAACCATTTGGCTGCGTCCTTCTCAATAATTGTGCCCACAAGGGTTCCGCTTACTTTTTTAATCTTCAATGCGAAACCGTTAAATTCTGAAATACCAACGGCTCGATTCATAGAAAACGGGACCTCAATTGAGGTCCCGCAAAAAGCTGGAATCGTACCCGCGATAACTGGTGGATACAATTTTGCCATATTCTATTACTCCTCGTCTTTAATCATAAAAGTAATTGCTGCAACTTCCTGAGCAGTCATATTAACGCCATCAAACCAATCAATGTCAATTGCGTTAACAGTCACTTCTTGTTCAAGAGAGAATAAATCAGCTAATTCTTTATTTACAACTTCCACTTGCTCTTGTGGAATTTCAACTTGAGAAGAATCAGACTCAGAAACAGAACCATATTTCATCACAATCTTACTTCTTTCTTCATCAAGTTCTTTAGCCATTGCAACTAAAGAATTCATATTCTTCTGGAAATAGAAATTTACCTTAACAGGAAAAGCTGTCTGCTCATCAAACATCCTATTATGTAGAGCTACTAAAGTAGTAGCAGTATTGTAAATTTCCATATTGCTCATAGTTTTACGAATAACCATATGAAAACCTCCTTTATCTCATATTTATATTATACCACAAAAAATTGTGTTTGTCAAGTTTAAATAGATGCTGTACCGGAAATTGTTAAGTCAACGGTATCGACTGCAGTGCCTTCATTAGGGCCTAATGTAACTGCGCTGCTAACGCCGGTGATAGTAACTTTCTTAGAAACTCTTGTATACACAGGGTAAGTTGAATAAGACTTTGCTACTGAATAAGTAGTATTTCCATCCTTATCAGTGTCACTATCTAACCAAGCACTGCTAATATAGCTTTGGTTATGGCTAAATTCATATACGCTAACATATCCGGTCGCAGTTACATTAAATTTTTTTGAGACATCATCTGCAAAAGCTAATTTACCCAGTTTAGTTAAAGTTACTGTACCCGGCTTATAAGCCCAAATTGTACCAGAAACCTTCAAATCTTCATCAATTTCAACTGGGCCGCTATCTCCTGTGCCGTCATCATCTCCAAGGTCGCTAATAAGCAATCCTTTATGGAAAGTTAATACGGTTTTAGCACTAAATAATCGACGGATTTTAACAACCTGGTCTTTTTTACAAACGTGTCCATCGATAGAAAGATTATCTGCGGTTAATTCTATCATAGCAGTACCTCTGTTAATACCAAGCTCAGCACTATCTTTATTTAATTGAAGGTGATAACCATTACCACCACCACCGCCAACGAGACGGAGTCCAGAGCTATTAATTTGCATATATCCAACAGAGCCTCCACCAGAGCTTCCGTCACCGCCGCCTACCCATACCGAGGAAGCGCTTAAAGAAATAGAAGCTTTTCCATCGCCAGTTGCCATACGAGCATAGTTTGATTGAACAGTAAATTTACCATGCTCATTTTCATACTGTAATCCATTATTAATTTTAAAAGTTCCCCCATCAGGAGATGTGAATTCAAGACCTGATGTGGCAGTAATTTTAAATGTACTGGATTTATTTGTTAAAATCAATTCACCTTCGGCGCCAAGCTTACTACCACTCTCGGTAGAAATAGCATCTTTATTGATTTTCCAAGGTCCGATATTAGCTTCATCCACTCCGAAATTATAGAATCCCTTACCGGAAGAACCTCCACTATAAATAGATCCTCCGCCGCCACTTGCACCGCCGCTGGCAACCTGAAGACCTCCAGTTAATTTTGAAACGCCCGCAACTTCAAGGTCACCACTAATGTAGACGTCTCCAGAAGCACTTGCGCTAAATGCCTTGTTATTTACAGAAATACCACCAGTACCCAAATAAACAGTAGAGCCTTCGAAAGTGCCACCACTAATAAATAAAGCCTGGTCATTAATTTCAAAAGGTCCGATTTTACCGCCGCCTTCAGCAGTAATATAAGCAAAAGTAGCTTTACCATTTGTTTCAATGGACCAAGGGAACTCCGTGCCACCAGTAATTGAACCGTCACTATTAAGTGTAATACTTTCTGCAGTTAAAGTATCTTGGTTAATTGTCCAACCACCGATAATACCGGCACGAGCCTCAAACTCACCGGCTTGCAAATCAATGAAAATACCAGACTCACCAGATACGAAATTAGTTGATTCTAACTGGAATTGACTATCTCCCGCAATAAAGATATCTTTACCAGAATCACCATCATGAATCTGGAAATAAGGACTTCCTTCACCATCTAAAATAACATAAGAGCCATTTGGTTTATAAATGCTGATAGTGCCATCGTCTAAGTCAATTTTTGTACCAGTAGAGCCTTCAACATAGTTATCAGATTGCATATAGAATTCTCTATTGCTCTTACTTCCAATAAAGAAAAGAATGTTGTCATCTCGAGCAGGACCGCTTCTAATTAAGAATAGAGAACTACTTGGGTCAGTATTGATTTCTAAGCTACCGCCTCCACCATATGCATATAAGGCTGCGCTTGTAGTATCTTCACCATCCAAATCGATTTGCATACCTGCAACAAACTGCTCGTATACACCACTTTGAATAGTACCCTTATCTCCATCAAAATTAATTCGACCTCTACCAGCTCTACCAATAAAAGCAGTGCCGTTTACATTAAAGCCGAAACTTTGTTCACCTTTTAAGAAGCCATAAAGACCAAGTCCTGAATGGTTCTTTTCATTAAACCCAGCTCCTGCGGCGACGTCACCCATCAGAACGCCAGAGAAGGTATTATTGTCATCTTTGATACCTGCACCAACCATGGTTGACATAATGGTACCATTTTCTTTATCGATCATCAGACTGCCGTCCCAAGAATTCAACATAGGAGAAGCATATCTGTTTTGAATAATCAAAATAGGCTGAGTCCAAACTTTACCAGCTCCAGGAACCAAAGCTTCTACAGCATATGGTTTATCAGTGGCAAAATACATGTCTGGAGGAGTTAACTTACCTTCCTCATTTAATGCTGGATAGTATTGCAATACTCTTGCATCTCTTGATTCTTGGTATTCCTCACAAGCACTCATCCAATTAGCTTCAATCTCTTTTCCATTTTCATAAAGAATAAATGGAACTCCATAATAAGTTGGATTTGTACCATTCTTATCATAGATAATTTGAGTTGGGCCTACAACTTGTGTATATTTATCATCAGTTCTTACTGGGATAGGTAAAAAAGTTTTCAACTGGACAGATCGAGTATTAATGTCTCCAGAGTCTGTTTCATCTGGAACTGGCTGACCGTTTGCATCCAGTTCAACATTGCCCCAATCATCCTTCTTATATTTAACAATACTCCATTGAACCTGTGCTGAAAGGATGTGATATTGACAATCTTCAATTGTTGTTCCTGCTGGACATTGTAAAAGTGCAAAACGATTAGAAGAGCCAGAACCAGGAGCAATTAAAGTAACGCCTTTATCATCATCTCTTTGATACCAAGAGTAAGTAACAAAATGATTTTTAAGATAATCATCTGTAATATCGACATTATTATAGTCAAAGAATTTTGGAACTACTGCAACAGTTTTACCAATAGTCAAAGCAGACGCGGGCTGTTCTGTTGGAGCATTATTTTCATCAACTTCATAAAGCTTTAGTAAGAAAGTTGCGTCAGTGCCGTTTGTGCCGCTAATACCAAATACCAAATCTGCAACTGCTTTATATTCACGACCATTCTTCAAAACAGTACAGTAAATTGCATTATTGGTTGCGGTTTGAGTGTAATAATCTTTGATTCGGAATAATTGTTCCGTTTGACGAGCGACTTCTTCTCCTGCTTCATTTTCAAAGAGTTCAGGAATTGCGCGCTCGATACGACAGTACTTACAAGGTAATTCAAGTGCGGCAATCTCTTCTTGAGTTAATTCAGAATAGATTTCAAACTCTGAATACTCAGTTCCTAACTGCGGCGGCTGGATCATCGTACCTTCAAGAGGAAGATACCATACAATCTTTTCTGCTTTATCAAGCATCTCTTCGCCTGTAATTAAGGAATTATAAGCTGCTGTCAAGACTCTTGTTTTCATTGATTCTGCCGGGTTGGCAATCATACCAGAGTCATTATATAGTAAGTAAGAGCCATTATAGCCAGCTGCATCAACCAAAATAGTTAAACCAGAAATTAGGTCAATGGAAGCTGCTACTGGGTCATAACTTTCATTTTCAAAAGTGAGGGTTTCACTCTTGTAAATACAAATGTCAGACTGAGCTCTCATAATGTTATCTAAAATTGAAATTGCTGCGGCATAATTTGTATAATCTGTCTGATGACTTAATTTATACTTTTCATTATACTCAACAATAACTTGTTTATACTCTTGGAGAGATAAAAGTGAATTATCGTTATAGCTTCGCAATGCCAACTTAAGAATGTCTTCGTCTGTACGATTCGCTCCAGTGTCTGGGTCTTTGTCGATTTGGATGCCAGTAAAGTCACCAAATAAAGTTCCTTCTAAAGAATCAATTACTGATTCTCTACTTGGACTCTCAATAATAACTTTTAATTTTTCATTTGCGACTAAAATATCTGGAACGAAAGAATAAGAAAACTTATTTCGAGCCTCTGGAATTTCCTCCCAGAACACTCCGGCAAGTTTATCTACTACAGTTCTATCTAAGACATACTTATACCAGTGAATAATGGCGTTTGCTGGAATTTCATCTTCCTTATCAATTGCCACTACCACACCATCTTCTTGAATGTGGACCCATCTTACATGAGCAGTTTTCTTAATATTTTCTTGGTCATAGGTTGCGTCGTAGGATTCGGAATCTAAAGTATAGAGTTTTACTTCATCTTCCTTAACATCATTTAAGTCATATCCTAAAGCAACATAAGGTGTTTGACAGAAAATATTTGCAGGTAGCAAATTATTCTTTTCATCTCTATGGGCTACAAGTTCGCCAAGGTGATTTTTAAAATCACAATTTTGAACTAAAAGCAATTCCATACTTACGATGTTTGGAATCTCGCTAATATCAAAAACTTTCTCTTGTAAATAATAAGTTTCAAAGTTAAATGGGTCGCCATACATGTCAGATGTTAATAAATCAAATTTATATGTACGCTCAAAATCGTTACCACTATAAGAAGTCTCTTTAGAAACTACATATAGAAGCAATCCGTACGTACCACTCACTACCTCCAATGGAGTTAGCCAAGTGCGGAAATCTGCCTTCAAAGCTAATCTATTATACCCCTTATAGTCAACCTTGTCAACAGACCATAATTTAATATAATTATGTTCGCTGTAGTTGGCAATCATTTCGCCCATATGAACATCTGTGATTAAATTGTGAGTAACATCCAAGAAATCATCAGATGGATTGGCGTAATTATAAAAAGCATCTCCCTTGTTGGAGCATTTACCAACAATTAAAAGCTGATTATTATAATCGCCCTCTGGAATAATAACATATACAGTCATATCTTTTTTGTACAAGACATCCGCTGCATATGCAGTAAATGTACTTGAACCATCAGTCAACTGATATTCTCCATGAGCAGATTTTGAATCATCAATAATTGTGGCTTTAATTGTCTTATCATAACCAAGATTAGACAATCGCTCAGAGGTAATAATATCTATCGCTTTAAATAGATTTTCCATAGCGTCATTTTTATTATTATCTGCCATTATTTGGCCTCCTTTCTCTCATCTCTATTCAATATTAAAAATCTAATAAGATAAATTAGTTGTATTTGGCCTAAACAGAAAAAAGGGATGAACTCCGAAGAGTTCACCCCATAAAATTTATTTTCTGTGTGCGTATTGAGAAGCCAAGTTAACCAAGTCACTGAATGCCGCAGAGATTTCATTTCTATCTGTTGCATTCGGGAATTCAGCATGAATTGTGACTTCCTGTTGCAATGTCTGTGCTAAGTTGGAGCTTGTTGCAGCAAACAAAGAATTAAATCCGCCAGCAGAACTCATGGCGTTCAAATCAATCATTTCTGAAATTTGACGAACCATATCAATTGCCTTAAGGAAGTTAGATGTATCACTTTCATTCAAAACGATTTCCTTTTGATGTAACATCGCAAGACGTCCAGAAGTATCTCCCCATTCGCCAGTGTATCCACCAGTGTCAAAAGAGCCATAGTAATACTGTCTTAACTTATCTCGTTTACTTGCCCAGTCAGAGTAAATATCACCATTTGAACCATGAGCATTGATGTAAGCCTGAGCTCCTTCAACACCCTTCTCTTTCAAACGCTTTGCACGAGTTGGATCATTACCCCATCCAGAAGCAGAGCCACCATCCATCCAGATGGCCGCAGCAACACCAGCAACCTTGTCACTATTGTCAACTGAACCTCCACCTGAGCCGGATCCTGAACCAGAACCTCCGCCACTTCCTGAGCCACCGCCAGAGCCAGATCCGCTACCTCCACCAGAGCCGCCGCCAGAAGAACCTGCGCCACTGCTGTTGCTGGAAGTTTGAACATTAGACCAAGCACGAATCAAACTGTTGAAAGAAGTAATAAGAGAGCTGTTCCAAGAGAGCATTTTCTGTACAGTCTTACTATACTGATTCTCCCATTTTACAACTTCATCAACAACATCGCCGATAGCATCAGATGCTTTCTTGCTCATGTCTTCAACAGATTTCTTAGTTTCCTCAGATTCTTTTGCCACCTTATCGAGAGCTTTCTTTGCATCCTCTTCAAAAGTACCCATAGAAGTTCCAGCATTTTCCATTGCAGTTTCAATATTTGTCTGCCATGTTGCAAATGCTGTCTGAGAAGCCAAGAGCAGATTAGCTACATTTGTATTGTGGTTTTGCTGATAAGCTTCAAGAGTATCAAAACCAGTTAACAATGCCAACTGAGTTTCATTCCAGTGGTCAAGCCACTTATCCTCTTCAGAAATCTTATAACCAGTAGCCGCTGCATAATTCATCCAGTCTTGCTCATAAAGTCTTTGGCTATTTTCTTCCCACAACTGAGCTTCACTAATATAGAATTTCATTTTTTCGTCATAGAAAGCATTCAATTCATTAATCTTAATCATTCGCTCTTCAGCTGTGAGAGAAGTGTCTTTCATGATTTCTTGAACCTGATCTTGATAATCCTGTTCCATTTGAATCATGTTCGCCTGCAAATCATTAATATATTCAGCATTAGACTGTTGCATTGCATGAAGTTTATCTTCATAATTCTGCTCAGCCTTAGAAACATCTTCTGTATTTGCAGTATATACATAGGAATAATTTCCATCTGCGTCACGAGTCATTTGAACTTGACTCTTTGCGTCTTGAGCTTCCTCAAGTTCAATTTGAGCCTTTTTCAATTCATATTCTTGACGCAATTGCTCCATTTGATATTCGCTAATTTCAACACCAGCCTCTTCATAAGCATTAATCTTAGACTGAAGTTCAAGCAATTCTGCTTTAGCCTTAGTGTTACTTGTAGCATCAATGGAACTTTCAATATCACGATTTAATTTACTTAACTGATAAATCTTTTCATAATCATCAAGATATTGGCTTGATAAATCAGATTTTCTATCAAAAGCTTCTTGTAATGCAGACATAGAGCCCATTAAACCAGCAGCTGCATCATCATAGGCCTCAATCATTCTGTCAACTGAAGCTTCGAAAGCCTCATTTGCTGCTTCAAGTGCGTCCTCCCAAGAGGATTGGAAACTTTCTGCGGCAGACTGAACGTCTTCGTCCATCTGTAACAAGGAGTCTTCCCATTGTTTAATTTCTTCTGGAGAAAGAATGCCTTTTGCTTTTTGTGCTTCAAAGTTTTTATATGCGTCATCACGAGCTTTTTTCAACTCTTCATAACGAGCTTTTTCAGCAACTAACTTATCGTTTGCTTGGTCAACGCTTTGTTGTTGCATCTTAGCCATAAAGCTATTGGATACACCCAAGTTCTTTTGACCCACAATATCAATAATGTTTTTATAAGAATCAGTGATAGATTGTAGATGTTCAATCTTAGAAATACCAGCATCAATCTTTTCGTTCCATTCTTCCCAAACGTTAAGAATTTGTTCATGAACCGTTTTACGAACTTCTTGTAAGTTCTGGTTAGCTTCTAAGAGACCAGCTACATATTCACGCATGGTTTCAATATCGTCAGCAGTGAAACCTTGAGCACCCTCAACTGTCTCGCCACCATCAGATAACATACCAGTTAATTTATTGAAAGTTGCGGTATTGCCAGAAACAAAGCTATCAAAATCAGCGTCACTTAATCCCTCATTAGCAAATAAGCTACGGAGACCGCCCTCATAAGCTTCTCCCATATCAAAATACTCTTGAGTCATTTGATTGAGAACCGCAAATGCTTCAGCTGCATCGTATGCTTTATTTTCAATATTATCTAACAGATATTCAAGATAACTTAATGCATCTTCAGAGACGTTTACTTTTAATTCAACCTCTAATTGAGTTCTCTCTAAAAGCAATGCCTGTTCAGCCATGATATCTTCAAGAACCTGTTGCATCTGGTCTTTCCACAAATCTTGAGTTTCTTCATACTGTTCAAGAGCTTCCATGAAATTATCATATCGTTCCTGAGCAGCTTCAAATGCCTGCTTCGCACCTTCGTCATCTGTTGTTGCAGAGTTAAATACATCAACAGCGGCATTGTAATCAGCAACGGCCTTTTCAATTAAAGCGTCATAGTTGGTAATTGTGCCATTCTCATCGAAACGAGCACCATAGCCAGCCATGGCAGCCCTATCGGTAGATAGATTACTTTCAATTTGCTTTAAATATTCTTTATTTGCCGCAGTAAGTTTCTTTTGAGCGTCAATTTCTTTATTTAAAGCTGCCAGACGAGCACTACCAAAAGCACGACTCTTGGCGTTAGAAATCTTATCATAAAGATGAGTCAAATCTTCAATTTGATTTTTAATTACATGATAACGCTCTTTTTCATCTTTAAGTTCTTTCTTTTCTTCGTCGTTATATTCTGGCGCATCGTCTCCTCCGCCTCCACCACCATCATCATCATCTTGTGTAGAAGATGGAGATACAGGTCCTCTGTTTGGCTTATAGGAAGCTGCTGGATTACCTGCAGTACCAGGTTGCTTAGCTCCACCGCCGGGACTACCAACGGTTTCAATTTGAGCACTTAAAGGATTGTCAACAGTACTAATCTGAGCAACTGCAGCAAATCCTTCTACCTTCATAGGTTCGCCAGGAACAGAATATTTTTTAACTGGAGTATAAGTCGCGTAAGTTGGGTTACCATCCCCATCTACGCCATTCTCAACGGTCACTGGAGATTGAGGTACTACGTGTTCTACATATGTAGGAACTTCCATTGGTTGTTTTACATAAGTAGTTTCAACCTTTGCTTGGACACCAAGAGAGCCAAGTAAACCGTTCATTTCTTCAACAGACATTCCGGTTGTAAGAGCCATTCTATTAAGAGCAGCAACCCACTCTCCACTCATTGCTTCGCCAGCAGTAAGAGTACCATTCTGGATGTCTGTAATACCTTGCATAACTAATGCTTTATCAGCATCAAATTGTGCATGGTCTAATGTAATATCTACTTCAAGTCCATTTTCAACCCAAGTGCTCTGAGCCAAAGAAGCAAGAGCTCCGTTGAATTCCATTGCTTCGACTGTCGCACCTGCAACAGCAGCACCCAATTGATTAATGGCATCAATATCACCTTCGGCCGCTTTTTCAAGCAATGCCATATTTTTATCATTAAAGAACTCGTCAGGAAGTTCAAGATTATCAGCTGCGCCAACTAAGTCCTTAATGGCATCAGTTAAATCAACTACTGCATCAGCATAATCTTGACTTAACTTATCAGTGGTTTTAAGAGTCTTTTTCCAATCATCAAAATTATCATTTAATGATTTTACACCCTTATTCATACGCTGATTCTTAACAGCTAAGTCGGCAGCTTCTTCTGCACTAAGACCGTAAGCTTTCGCCATACGCTTAGCTTGAGCAGTTAAAACCTCAGCTTCAAGACCGTATTCTTCAGCCGCTTCTTCCAATTTAATTTGAGCGCGAAGAGCATCTTCAGCTGCCTCTACTTGCTCCTGCAAGTCTTTATTATATTCATCTAAACTTAATGCACTTAAAGCTGCTTCGTACTTAGCCAACTCTTCTGCACAGGATTCATATCCCTCCGCAATGCGCATTAAATTCATTGTATATGCTTCATCGTTTTCACTAAGCGCAAACTGGTCAACAACTGCATCTAATTCTGACAGCTTCTGAGCGCTACCAGCCATATCGTTTGCGAGAGTTTCAAAACGAGCCGCATATTCTTCTGCGGTAATTTTACCTGCAGAAAGTGCTGCATTTAAATCCCCAATGTTAGTAATCATATTTGCAAGCTCTTCGCCTGTAAACAATAAATTACCTTCATCGTCAGTCATAGCAGCTAAATCTTGCCAAGAAACAGAGATGGAATCTAAGCCAGATGCTAATTGATAACTTCCGTCAGCTGTCTTAACAAAATTTTCAGCAAGTCCTGGAAGCTTTTCTGATAACAAAGCAAATTGCTCCGCATCAATAGTATCGCCAGCACCAAGACCATTTAAAGTTGTATAGAGATTTTGAACATCTTCTTTTGCTTTTTTGAAGTCAAGAATTTCATCAACTTCTTTTTGATGTTCTAAATCTTCAATAGAGCCATTTAATTGTTCAACTTCAGTATTTAAAGCGTCAGCATTTTTAGAAGCTTCTAAATAAGATTCAATATCTTCTTGAGATAAGCCATACTTGGAAGCAATATCTGCAATATCTGTAGCATAGGTATCAGATTCAGGGTCTAAAGCTGCGATGTCATCCATCGCTGCGGCCGCATTCTCTTCACCCAAAGCAGTAACTTTAGCTTTAAATGCATCAATTGTTGCTTCTGCTTCTTCTAATGCAGGTTTGATTTCATCCAGTCTTTCTTGACTTAGTTTAATACTTTCATCAATTGAACCTTCTAATCCTTCAGAATATTTCTCTTCTAAGCCTTCTAAATATTTAGCCTGCTCTTCATAAGACATTCCTAAGAATTCAGCATAAGAAATAATGCCCTCTTCTTTATTACCCCAATCGATACCAGAAGAAGTTTCGAAATCTTTATAGTCGTCTGCGCTCATGTCATCACTTAAGTTCTCACGAGCCTCTTGGACAACATCAAGCTTAACTTCAATAGATTCTTTCTCAGCTTTTGCTTTCGCAATATCTAATTGCTGTTGTAAATCCTCTTCAGTTTTTACTGAATCGAAATTGATAGAGAAGAAAATCGCCTGGTCTTCTTCACTAAGGTTACCATAGAACTCTGTTAAATCCTCTTGAGCAATACCAGTTTGCTTAGAGAGGTCTTCCATGGCTTCATTTATTTTCGCAAATTGTCCTAAATTGGCATCTTGTCCAAGATATGCATCCAAAGCTGCGACCATATCTTCGTACTCTTCAGTACCTTCAGTCAAGCCCTTTTCAGAAGCAATTTGATCAATCATTTCTTTTCTGTACTGAGAATATTCAGCAACAGAATCAATGGCATCTGGTGGAATTGTTAAAGCTTCACTATCAAAACTATCTAAGACAGCCTTTTCAATTTCAAGCTCTTCTACATTTCCTACGGCTTCAATGTAAGACTCATAAGATTCTTTACTCTTGTCTAACCACTCTTTCAAATTCTGGTAGTTTTCAGATTCTGCTTTTTCTGTGTCAGACATAGAAGTACTCATCTTATTGAAAGCATCTTGAGCTTCTTCATAAGCCTTAGCCATTTCAGCTGCGTCTAAACCAGTCTTAATGTTAATGTCATTACCATCAGCAGATAAGAATTCATAATCGCCCTCATCGATAACATCTTGGGCTTTCTTCTCATCTTTAGAACTTCCTCCGCCACCAATTTTAGCTTTATAATCGTCACCAGACTTGTGTCCAGTGCCTTCTCTCATTGCGTTTACAAAGGAGTCGCCTGCGCTTTCCTTGGCTGCAGTAACAGTTCCGCCATCTTCACCAACAAGACCCTCTAACTCTGCTTGACGAGCCTCTCGGATCTTTTTAGTTAATTCGTCATAGTTACCAGTTAATTCGGCAAGAGCAGCACCTTCAATGCCATATGCTTCGCAAACGGCAGCGGCTGCATCAACTAATTCTTGCTTACTTTCACCAGTTTCTTTATAAGTTTTTAACGCTTCTTCATAAGTGTTAATTAACTCTTTATTAGCGTCTGCCTCTTCTTTAGCCTTCTGACCAGCTTCAATACTTGCCTTAGCTGCGGCTTCAGTTGCTTCTTTCTTTTTGTTCATGATAGAAACAACTACTGCAATAGCAATAGCTACAGCAGCCAAAATTGCAATAAAGATAAGCATTGGAACATTTAATGCATATTGCGCAATTGTTAACGCAACAGTTGCTCCAGTGTCAGCATTCTTCATTACAGTATCAAAACCTTCAGCAGTTCCTTCAGCGACAGAAGCAGTAGCAGATTGAGTCTTAGCACCATTCAAAAGAATCTTAGCCAAAGCTGCAGCTGTATCGCCCTTCATACCCAAGGTTGTCTGCAAGTTTTCAGCAAGCTGTGCAGTAGTTAATCCCTTAGTAGCGGCTTCATTTGCTAACTTCATTGCAGTCTCTTTTGCCTGTGCTGCTGTCATCGCGCCAGACTGAACCACTCCTAAAGTCTTAATTGTCAAGTTAGCACTTTCTACAGTGTTAATTGCAGTCATAATAGTCTGCAATCCCTGAGAAGCAGTTGACAATAAGTTAATAGCAGAAGCTGCGGCCATAGCACCGCTTAACAACTTTTGAGTCCAGCTTACATCTGGGTCGCTAATAGTGTTGATAGCATTTCCGATCTGATTAGCTGCCATCGCAAATGATGTTAAACCAGAAACCATACTTGCCATTTTACCACTGAAAGAAATAGCTCGTTCAGCCGCGGCAGAAAGTCCCTGAGAAACTTGATTAATAGCATTACCGGTCTTTTGAGCAGCTGCCTCAGTTTCCATTAAAGCAGTACCAATCTTAGCACCAGAAGCTGCGGCTGCATCAATAGTGTTCTGACTTGAACCCATTGCACTTGCCATGTTCTTAGCTTCTCCAGTAGCCTTAGCAATTGCAGCCTTAACACGAGCCGCACTCTTTTCGCTACCATCCATAGCAGTAACTGCTTTATCAAGAGCTTTTGCTTGATTTTCTGTAATCTTACCCTGCTGTTTAGCAGAGTTAATCATTTGCTTTAATTCTTTCTGTTGAGCTTTATAGTCCTTGGTTTGAGAACTAAGAACTTTACTCATTCTT
>JAEIGA010010429.1_pt1 | contig 14082 bp, 10 predicted proteins | sample 9270691 | NCBI WGS metagenome assembly JAEIGA01 (sample SAMN17057246, study PRJNA624740) | gut metagenome | biome: biome; isolation source: fecal sample | host: Bos grunniens | place: China: Xizang | collected 2019 | reverse complement strand
ACAGTCTGCCCCATTTGGCCACTCTGGTATCCACCCTCTCATGTGACTCCGACAGGATTCAAACCTGTAACCTTCTGATCCGTAGTCAGATGCTCTATTCAGTTGAGCTACGGAGCCTTTTGAGATGTGGGCGTCTTTTTAGATTGGCTTCGTTCGTTTCACTCACTTTGCCTATCCTTAATCGCCACTTGTTAGTGGGCGTCTTTTTAGATTGGCTTCGTTCGTTTCACTCACTTTGCCTATCCTTAATCGCCACTTGTTAGTGGGCGTTGACGGATTCGAACCGCCGACCCTCTGCTTGTAAGGCAGATGCTCTGAACCAGCTGAGCTAAACGCCCCTCATTGCATGAAACTAAGTAATGATCTCGTTTGCGGTTGCAAAGGTACATACTTTTTCTTTTTCTGCAAACTTTTTGATTAATTTTTATTCAAAAAAATATTGCATTTTCTGCAACTGTTTGGTTTTAAGGGAACTCGTATTTTCGGTAAAGGAGTGATTCTTCTCTTTTATATGTTAGAACTTTGTTTTTAGATAGCTTTATCAACCTTTTTTGTTCTTGAGCAGCTCTTCCATTCTGATCATTTCGTCTCGGTATTGTGCTGCCTCTATGAATTCCAGCTTTTTCGCTGCTTCCTGCATTAGTTTGCGAGTACGTTCAATACTCTTCTCCAATTGTTCACGGGTCATATATTCCATAACCGGGTCTGCAGCGATAGAAAGTCTCTCCGGTTCTATGTATGCATATTGTTTGGTGTCGGGCTCATTGTTGTTACTGATTAAGTCCGTCATTTTTCTACCTTTTTTGATCTGTTGCGGCTTAATATTGTTCTGTTCGTTGTATAAAAGTTGCTTTTCTCTTCTTCTGTTAGTGTCATCTATGGTTTTCCTCATGCTGTCTGTTATCTTGTCTGCGTACATGATGGCTTTACCGTTGATGTTTCGGGCAGCGCGACCGACCGTCTGTGTCAGAGAGCGGTGTGAGCGCAAGAATCCCTCCTTGTCGGCATCCAATATGGCGACAAGTGACACTTCCGGGAGGTCAAGTCCTTCACGCAGCAGATTGACACCCACCAATACGTCGAATCTTCCGGCACGAAGGTCATCCATGATTTGTACGCGTTCCAATGTGTCCACATCGCTATGGATATAATTGGTGCGGATGTCGTGTTTTAGCAGATATTCCGTCAGTTCTTCAGCCATACGTTTGGTAAGTGTGGTCACGAGGATGCGTTCGTCTCTTCGGATTCTCACTTCAATTTCCTCCATAAGGTCGTCCACTTGATTCAGGCTGGGGCGTACTTCTATAACGGGGTCCAGCAAACCGGTAGGGCGAATAACTTGTTCTACAATAACTCCTTCACTTTGGATGATTTCGTAATCTGCCGGTGTAGCAGAAACATAGATGACTTGTTTCGCCATTTGTTGAAACTCCTCAAATTTCAGCGGTCGATTGTCCATCGCTGCCGGCAGTCTGAATCCGTATTCTACCAAGTTTTTCTTTCGTGCTCGGTCGCCTCCGTACATGGCACTGATTTGTGGGATAGAGGCGTGACTTTCATCTATGACAATCAGGTAATCTTCTGGGAAAAAATCCAGCAGACAGTAGGGGCGTGTTCCTGCTTCTCTGCCATCAAAATATCTTGAATAGTTTTCAATGCCGCTGCAATGTCCGAGTTCTCGAATCATTTCCATGTCGTATGTGACACGTTCGTATAATCGTTTTGCCTCGTAGACTTTGCCAATCTCCTGGAAATATTCTACTTGATGGTGTAAGTCGTCCTCTATTTGGTGAATGGCAGCCAATGTTGACTCTTTTGTGGTCATGAAAAGATTGGCAGGGTAGATGCGGTATTCGTCAAAGTTGCCCAGTCTCATACAACTGATGGGGTCTACCTCCTCAATGGCATCAATCTCGTCATCCCAAAATGTTACTCTTAAAAGGTTGTCCGAATATGCCAAATATATATCTATAGTGTCACCTTTGACACGAAAATTACCACGTTCAAGATTGAGGTCGTTACGGGTATATAGGCTATCCACCAATCTGCGCAGCAGAACGTTCCTGTCCATTAGCATTCCCTTTTTGAGCTCTATGACATTATTGTAGAAAGCCGATGGGTTGCCCATACCATAGATGCAACTGACGGACGATACCACAATGACGTCTTTTCTGCCGGAGAGTAGTGCTGAGGTAGCTGCAAGGCGCAGTTTGTCTATTTCATCGTTGATAGCCAAATCTTTTTCAATATAGGTATCTGTTGAAGGAATATATGCTTCCGGTTGATAGTAGTCATAATAGGATACATAGTATTCCACAGCATTGTTAGGGAAGAAACTTTTGAATTCTCCGTACAGTTGTGCGGCAAGAGTCTTGTTGTGACTTAAGATGAGTGTTGGTTTGTTGATATTTTTGATAACATTGGCGATGGTAAACGTTTTTCCCGATCCGGTTACACCCAATAATGTTTGTGCCGGTGCGCCTTGCAATACACCTTGTGTCAGTTGGGCGATAGCTTCCGGTTGGTCGCCTGTAGGTCTGTAGTCAGATATCAATTCAAAGTTTGGCATTTTAGAATCACACTAATGAATAAAATGAAATAACAAAGTTAAACATTATATCCATAAAACAGTTTGCATGTTCCTTTTTTTGCATATAAAAACATTCTTTCTTTGCATAAGTCGGTTGTTTTCTATAATTTTGCAACTCAATTGTACAATATGAAGCGATATTATCTGTGTTTGTTGTCTATATTGATGTTCTTTACGTCATGTAAGCATTACAATAATGTAATGAAGACGACTGACTATGAATATAAGTACGAAGCAGCAAAAGAATACTTTGTTAAAGGACAATATGCTAAGGCTGCTGTCTTGTTGGCAGATATGGTAACGATGCTGAAAGGAACAATGCGAGCAGAGGAGTCCTTGTATATGTTAGCAATGTCAGAGTATTGTGATGGGAATTATGATGTAGCCTATTCATATTTCAAAAAGTATTATCAGTCATATCCTAAGGGGGTATATGTAGAGCAAGCGCGTTACTATGCAGGTTGTGCTTTGTATGAAGGAGTTCCCGATACACGTTTGGATCAGACAAATGCTTCTGCAGCAATAGCAGAGTTTCAAACATTCCTGGACATTTATCCATATACTACATTACGTCAGCAAGCGCAAGACATGATATTTGCCTTGCAGGACAAGATGGTGGAGAAAGAATATCAAGCAGCGAAACTATATCTTGACTTGGGTTCATATATGGGCAATTGTGCATACGGAGGCAGTAATTATGAAGCTTGTATTGTGACATCACGCAATGCACTTCTTGATTTCCCTTATGCCAGTCCTCAGCGACGTGAACAATTCTCGTTTATGATACTTCAAGCGAAATATCAATTGGCATATCAAAGTGTGGAAGATAAACGCTTGGAGCGTTATCGTGATACAATAGATGAGTATTATGGATTCATCAATGAATATCCTGAGTCAAAACATTTGAAAGAAGCGCAGAAAATATTCGAGAATTCAGATAAGATTGTGAATAAGAATAAAAACAAAAATAATATAAATAATTATGGACTACAAGAAAACTAACGCACCTACTAACACTGTAACTCGTGACATCTTGGATTTGTGTGAAGAAACCGGAAATATCTATGAGAGTGTAGCTATTATCGGAAAAAGAGCAAATCAAATTTCGTCTGACATTAAGACAGAGTTGTCAAAGAAATTACAAGAGTTTGCGTCTGTAAGCGATAATTTAGATGAGGTGTTTGAGAACAGAGAGCAAATTGAAATTTCTCGTTTTTATGAAAAGATGCCGAAGCCTTCGTTGATTGCTACAAAAGAATTCGAGGAAGGTAAAGTACACTATAGAAATCCTTTGAAAGATAAGGAATTTAATGACTAATCAATAATCTTGTCATCTATCATGATTCAAAGAATTCAGTCAGTTTATTTGTTCTTGATGTCAGCATGCGCCATTGTGTGTATGTGTTTGCCCATCGGACGATTTGTTAATGATGGTAAATTACTGGCAGAATGGACAAACCTAAGCTTGACAACAGCAGACGGAATCAGTAATTATGAATCGTGGGCTTTGTTTGTATTGTTATTCTTTGTGGCAGTAGTTTCATTTCTTAATATCTTCTTGTTCAAGAGAAGAATGTTGCAGGTGAGAATAACAATATTTGCCGGTTTCCTATTGCTTGGTTACTGTTTAGTGTATGGATTGTTTGTTTATCGTTTTTTGGGCAGATTTGATGGATCACAATTCATTTTTTCTTGGGCAACATCCCTTCCGGTAATAGCAATGATATTGGATTATTTGGCTTTTAGGGGGATTATGAAAGATGAAATGTTGATTCGTACTCTTGACAGACTAAGATAAATAAAGTTAGTATAATGAAATTGGGGTTGGTATGTTGTCATACCAACCCCAATTTCTATCTGCTTGAGACATAATCCGTTGATTATCTCTTCGTTTTGACGATATCGAACAAGTACCCGGCTTTGATGACTATAGTTCCGTTGGCGGATCTTCCAAATACATCCTTTTTCCCATTCCCGAAGATGTCGCTCAGACCGTAGTAATATCTGCCCTCCACAAAGAAGTGGCCTATTTTTGTGTTGATTTCTAATCCTGCACCTGCAGTGATACCATATTCAAACTTGTTTTTCACAGGCATATCGTATTGTTGGTAGATAAGACCTGGTCGAAGGTTCAATGTCGATTCATCAAACAATCCACCCTTGTGTCCCTTTTCGCTGATGCAAAACCCCACTTGTGGACCGGCTACTATATAAAAAAGAGCACCACGTTGTTCGTATCCCCATCCCATACGGGCTAACAATGGCACCTGTATGTAGTTTATGTCACGTTTATAAGTATCGCTGGATGTTTCAATGTTTTCTTCCCAACCTAAATTGGCATAATTCACTTCCATTTGAATGGAGCAGAGGCTCTTGAAATATTTCTCACAGGTATACCGTGCTGTAAACCCAAAGGTTGGTGCACCTTTCATCTTTTGTAAGATAGAGGGATTGAACATTACGCTATTCAATGTGTAACCACCATTGATACCTATAGCCAGATCATTGCGGTGATCGCCTATTTGTGCAGTTGTGTGTTGTGCAACGAACAAAAGGAATGTGAAGAGAATGATATATGTCTTTTTCATTATCTCAGTCTGATGAGTTCAATATTAAATTCCGGGTTATAATGAATGAATTGAATCCCCTTATTGATAAATCCGCTCCAATTGCTGATGCGCTTGAAATTGAACCAATGTTGAAATGGTTGACTGATAGAGGAAGTGTGGTGCAGTTCCAATCCCTTGCCGTATGTGGAGATGCCTTTCAGAAAATAGAATGCAATATCGAAACCAAACATACCAAATTGCGGATAGCTGTTCAGCGTCAGTTCTTTAAACTCATTCTGGTAAGACATTTCAAATAGCTGACTTTTTGTACTGAGCGGATTCCTGTAGAAAGCACTGTATGCGTAAGTGTCAAATTGGTAAAAATCTTCCAGATGATTGATTGTGTATGTTTGCCACTCCGGATAACCGATTAGTTTTACCTTGTATTCGGGGTGTTCACCGATAAATAGTTTAAGTTCAGGTAGTAGTTGATTCAGAGCTTTCAGACTTGATGAATTGGGTATGATGACGTTGACTTGTGTGGAGTCCATCACTTGTGCCCATTTGCTGTTGTCTTCACCAATACTGACCGTTTTGTTTTTTTTGCCCATCTTTGTTTGACGTAATTGGATGGAGTCGGTATACAGTACAGCATCTTCATCCTCTTCATGACTGTCCCAAATGATGATATTGTCATGGTGGAACAATGCCATCGTCAAATTTACAGCCTCGGAAATAAAGAATGAAGAAGGTGAATTGACTGCATAATAATATGGATTTTGATAAAGTTCTTCACTTTGTGATGAGAATGGAACAATCAATCTGATTTTCTTATCATTGCAATAAGAACTGAGCACATGTATTTGTTCTTGATGCAAAGGACCTATAATAAAATCCAGTGGTGTCTGTGGCAAACTTTTTATGACTGCCCGCATGTCTTCATCTGTTTTACCTGAGTCGTAGGTGTATATATCTAAAGATATTCCTTCCTTTTTGATGCTGTCGGCAGCCATGAGTATACCGCGATAAAATTCTACCATCTTTGTTTTCTCTTTCTTAGCACCGTCAAAAGGAAGAATGACAGCTAAGCTGATGTGCTTTTGTGCTTCAGCCTTAGACTGTGTTACAAATAGTTCCTGATTGGTTGGTATAATTTGTGCAGGCTTTTGAATCGTCTTTTTTTGCTTAGGATATGGGATACAGATAAACGTACCTTTACGCAATTTGTAATTTTTGTCGTACATCTCAACGTTGGCAGCTTTTATCTCTTCTTCAGTAACTCCAAATTGTTGAGCGATACTGAATAAAGTCTCCTTTCTTCCCAACTTATACATCTCCATACATCCGGAATTTGCGATTCCTCTTCGTGGCATGATGTTTTCTTTTATCTTCTCTTGCCGTTTTTCAGCATATTGCAGGTCCTTCTTGGGGATTTTTATCACCATTCCTGCTTTGAAGTTATTGATGCTCAGTCCCGGATTGGCTTTGCATATAGCTGTGGCGCTGACATTGTATTTTTGCGAGAGTTGATATAAAGTCTCCCCTTGGGATATGGTATGATACCCCTGCTCGTCTACCTTATCTGCAGATTGTGGAATGAATAGTTTTTCTCCGTTTTTGATGCCATCTGCCGCAGAAGGATTTATATTCAATATTTCTTGTGGGCTGACTTTGTAAGTTCTGGCAATGGAATATATGGTTTCTCCCGGTTGGATGGTATGTACAAACGTATCGGATACCTGTGCATATAGTCCGTATTGAAGGATGAAGAAAACCGCAAAAGTATTTATAAATCTTTTCATCTGTACCATTCTATTTTTCTTCTATTGAGGACAAAAGTACGTAAAAAAAGTCGTTATTTCAACGGGAAACATTATTTTTGCATAAATAAATTTAGATATGAAGAAGGTATTGAAAATGTTTTCATTGGTTCTCTTTTCCATGTTGTCATTACAAGGATGGGGACAGACAATATATCCAACTGTGCATCCGGAAGCTGTTTATATTACATCTAAAGGTGAAGAAATCAATGATGCTACTGATGCGCAGTCTGCACCTTTACAAGGGAAGTTTACCTCCAATATTACAGATTTGGGAGATTATTCTGTACGTTATGAGTGGAAGATATATCGCGAAGGTCAGGAAAAGTCGCCCATCATACATCGGTTTGAAGAAAATCTGGAATATACGTTTGTTGAAAGCGGAAGTTTTTATATCCAGTTCTATGCCACTTTCGTTCATGGTAATGATACCATCGTATATCCCGAGCAGGGAGAGGCCACCCCTTTCGTCGTATCTATCAGTGAATCTGTTTTGGAAATGCCCAATGCATTTTCTCCTAATGACGATGGCTACAATGATATCTATAGAGCGAAAGAAGGCTATGAGTCTATCGTAAGTTTTAAAGCTACTATCTTCAATAGGTGGGGACAGAAGTTATATTCTTGGGATACTTTAGATGGAGGTTGGGACGGCAAGGTCAATGGAACGACTGTTAAAGATGGAGTTTATTTTGTCGTCGTACAAGCGCGTGGCGCAGATGGTAAAGAGTATAAGATTAGGCGTGATGTCAATGTGTTGACCGGCTATACGAAAGGGAATCAGTAAAATTAGTGGACATGGCGGTTGAGGAAAAAGATAAGATAAAGGTGATTGGAGCTAGAGTTCATAATCTCAAGAATATTGATGTTGAACTACCTCGTAACAGTCTGACAGTCATTACCGGTTTAAGTGGAAGTGGAAAGTCGTCATTAGCTTTTGACACCATTTTCGCCGAGGGCCAGCGCAGGTATATTGAAACCTTTTCTGCTTATGCCCGTAATTTTTTGGGAAATCTTGAACGCCCCGATGTAGATAAAATCTCTGGTTTGAGTCCTGTAATTTCAATCGAACAGAAAACCACCAATAAGAATCCACGTTCAACAGTAGGTACGACCACCGAAATCTATGACTTCCTACGTTTGTTGTATGCACGTGCAGGGCAGGCTTATTCGTATTTATCAGGAAAGCCGATGGTTCGTTATACTGAAGAGCAAGTCATCCAACTGATTGTCAGAGATTATGAAAGCAGACGTATTTATATACTGGCTCCGGTTGTCCATAATAGAAAAGGTCATTATAAAGAATTGTTTGAGACCATTCGTCGCAAGGGATATCTGTATGCATGTGTTGATGGGGTGATTACGGAAGTGACACACGGAATGAAACTGGATCGTTATAAGAATCACAGCATAGAGATTGTTGTGGACAAATTACGTGTGCAAGAAAAGGATGATAAGCGTTTGAAAGATACTATTGCCATTGCCATGCAACAAGGTGATGGACAAATTGTGGTGTTGGATGCTGAAACACATGAAAGAAGGCATTATAGTAAACGTTTGATGTGCCCTGAGACGGGACTGTCATATCATGATCCTGCACCACATAATTTCTCATTCAATTCCCCCCATGGTGCATGCCCTCGATGTAAGGGCTTGGGATGCGTTAATCTGATTGATATGGACAAAGTTATTCCTGACAGGGACATTTCCATATATGAAGGAGCAATTCTTCCTTTGGGTAAATATCGTAATAGTATGATATTTTGGCAGATTGATGCTTTGCTCGAACGTTATGAGGTAGATGTGAAGACCAAAGTCAAGGATTTACCGGAAGAAGCTTTGCAAGAAATATTTTATGGCACGATAGATCGGGTAAGAATAAAAGCAGAACTGGTACACACTACAACCGATTATTACGTCAACTATGAAGGCGTAGTAAAATATATTCAAAATATGCAGGATGCTGATGATTCTGCAACAGTACAAAAATGGGCTGACCAGTTTTCCAAGACTGTAACTTGTCCTGAGTGTAATGGATTGCGATTGAATAAAGAGGCATTACATTTTCGCATTGGTGACAAGAATATAGCTGAACTTTCACAAATGGATATCAGCGAATTATACGCTTGGATGTTGGAAGCCGGAAATATGATGAATGAAAGGCAACGTGTGATAGCTGAGGAAATTATGAAAGAAATAAGAACCAGATTGAAGTTCTTGTTGGACGTAGGTTTGGATTACCTTTCTTTGAACCGTTCTTCCGTATCGTTGTCAGGAGGTGAAAGTCAACGAATCAGATTGGCAACACAAGTAGGTTCACAGTTGGTGAATGTCCTGTACATTTTGGATGAACCGAGTATCGGTTTGCACCAACGTGACAACCGTCGCTTAATCAATTCTTTGAAGGCTTTACGTGATACAGGGAATACCGTTGTTGTCGTTGAACATGATGAGGATATGATGCGCAATGCTGATTATGTCATTGATATGGGGCCCAAAGCAGGGCGATTGGGTGGTGAGGTCGTATTTCAAGGTACACCCGAAGATTTGTTGAAAAGCAACACCCTAACGTCTTCCTATCTCAATGGAACAACAAAAATAGAGGTTCCGGTCAAAAGGCGCGAAGGCAGTGGTCAGACTCTGAAAATAAAGGGCGCATGCGGTAATAATCTGAAAAATGTCAATGTTGATTTTCCATTAGGAAAACTTATTTGTGTCACAGGCGTGTCTGGTAGTGGAAAGTCTACTTTAATCAATGAAACATTGCAACCCGTTTTATCACAACATTTTTACCGTTCATTGAAAACACCTTTGCAATATGATGCTATTGAAGGATTGGAGTTTATTGATAAGGTGGTTTGTGTCGACCAGTCGCCTTTGGGAAGAATACCACGCTCCAATCCCGCAACATATACCGGGGTATTTAATGATATCCGTTCTCTATTCGTTAGTCTCCCCGAAGCTAAAATCAGAGGTTACAAACCGGGCAGGTTTTCTTTTAACGTAAAGGGAGGAAGATGTGAGACATGTAAAGGAAATGGGTATAAAACGATTGAAATGAATTTTTTGCCTGATGTATATGTTCCTTGTGAGGCTTGTCATGGCAAGCGTTACAATAGAGAAACATTAGAGGTAAGATTCAAAGGTAAGTCCATTGCCGATGTGTTGGATATGACCATCAATAGAGCAGTTGAGTTTTTTGAGAATCAACCCAATATCCTGAATAAAATCAAAGTGTTGCAGGAGGTCGGATTGGGATATATTAAATTAGGTCAGCCGTCTACTACCTTGTCCGGAGGTGAGAGTCAACGCGTGAAATTGGCGACAGAGTTGGCGAAACGTGACACAGGAAAGACTTTATATATTTTAGACGAACCGACTACAGGTTTACATTTTGAAGATGTACGTGTGTTACTATCGGTCCTCAACAGACTTGTGGATAAAGGGAACACCGTTATTGTTATCGAACATAATCTGGATGTCATAAAATCTGCTGATTGGATCATTGATATGGGACCCAATGGAGGAAAAGAAGGTGGTAATTTACTTTTTGAAGGTACGCCCGAAGAGTTGTCACAATCCCAAGTAGGATATACCTCACATTTTTTAGCACAAATATTAAATGGCAAAAGCAGCGAAAATCAATAAGACCAATGTAGCCCGTTTGTTGGATAATGCCGGAGTCCAGTATGATTTAATTCCATATGAAGTGGATGAATCCGATTTGAGTGCGCCGCATGTGGCAGAACAATTAGGTGAGGATGTGAAGAGCGTTTTCAAAACCATCATTTTATCCGGTGATAAATCTGGCTATTTTGTTTGTGTCGTTCCTGGTGATGCTGAAATCGATCTTAAAAAAGCGGCAAAAGTCAGCGGTAACAAAAAATGTGATTTGTTGCCCATGAAAGATTTGTTACCCGTAACAGGATATATTCGCGGAGGATGCTCACCAATTGGCATGAAGAAACATTTTCCTACGTTTATTCATGCATCTGCACAACAATACCAACGTATATTTGTCAGTGCTGGAGTCAGAGGATTGCAGATAGCCCTTTCACCTGCCGATTTGATGTTGCAGTCGCGTGGTGAGTATGCTGATTTAATTGGATAGTATAATAAGGTATAAAATAAACTCGGAAAAGAACATTGTTCAATTCCGAGTTTCTTTATTTTTTATAGTTTGTTATTACATGTTCGGTTTTTCCAAGCCATAGCCTTTTTTGCGATCTTCTATTTTTAACCAAATGGCAAGGAATAGGGCAATGACACCAAAGAAGGCAAATATCAACATGGGTAATGTATAGTCATATTGTGCAACGGCATTGCCATCTCTTACTACTGTTCCCGTAATGCAGTATTCGCTGAGAATATAACCAATCAGCAAGGGTACTCCACCTAATCCTATATTCTGAACCCAAAAGATGAGTGCATAGGCAGATCCAAGTAAACGCAACGGAATGATTTTAGGCACAGATGGCCACATGGCGCTGGGAACCAACGAGAATGCAATTCCAAGGACTACCATAATGATAGCTGCGAACCACCAATAATTGAGGATTGGCATTGCAAAAAGTACATGTACGACTATCAGTAGCACAGAACCTATCACCATAATCGTTGCTCCTTTTCCGTATCGGTCGTAAATACCACCAAAAATCGGTGTCATTAGAAGATTGCCGAAGGGGAGAATGGCGGGGAGTGTTCCTGCCAGTGCCGGGTCTACTTGGTATTTGTTGATCATGAGTGATGTAGCATATTTAAGGAATGGGAATACTGCTGAATAAAAACACAGACAGAGCAATGCTATCAACCAAAATCCTTTGCTGCGTAGTATAAGGGTCAAATCACCCATTTTGAAAGTTTCATCATCAGCTCCAACCACAGAACTTGTGTCTTCTTGTTGATCCAAACGGCTGTCCATTACGCAGAATACGATATATGACAGAAGTCCCACTACAAGTAATACCAATGCTAAAAGGAGTGGGGTAGAAACTTCGAAATTTTTCGCTAATACAGGACCTACAGCTAAAGCCAGTGCAGTACCTAAACGTGCAACAGCCACTTGTATACCCATAGCCAATGCCATTTCGTGTCCGGCAAACCATTTAGCGATAACTTTTGTGACAGTAATACCGCAATTTTCTGTTCCTACTGCAAAAATGGCATATCCCAAACAAGCCGTTAGCACTTGTTGGTTCAATCCCATGAATATCGCCTCTCCACCTGGTTGGATGTATTCCACTGCATAATATTTAATGCCGGCACCGATTACCATGAACAAGCAAGATACAATACCTGTAAGGCGTACACCGATTTTATCCAATATGATTCCTCCGAAGATTAACATAAAGAGGAACACGTTGAACCACATGTATGCCCAATTGAAGTTGCCAAAGTCATTGGCACTCCAGCCCATACCACCTTGTTCAACTGATATGCCAAGCATATCCATTAATGGTGACATAGCATCTGTGAGGAAATAGCCCCACATCATGGTAAAACTCACAATAATAAGTGCTGTCCAGCGAGCTACTTTTGAGTCGCGTAAGGTCTGTTTGATTGTTGTTGTCATTTATATATTCTTTTACTTGTTAATCTTTCTTTAACCATTTATCCAGCCAACCGATGAAGGTACGTTGCCATAAGATACCGTTTTGTGGTTTCAGTACCCAGTGGTTCTCATCTGGGAATACTAAGAACTCTGTAGGTATCCCTCTGTATAATGCAGCGTTGTAGGCTGACATGGCTTGTGAGGTAACGATGCGATAGTCCTTTTCGCCTTGTATGCAAAGGATAGGTGTGTCCCATCTATCAACAAATTTATGCGGAGAGTTGGAATATGTACGTTGAATAGTTGCATCATCCTTATGCCATGGTGCTCCCCCTAAATCCCAATTGGCGAACCACATTTCTTCTGTTTCCAGATATTGTTGTTCTAAATTAAATATTCCATCGTGTGCGATGAAACATTTAAAACGTTTGTCGTGGTTACCTGCCATCCAGTAGACACTGAATCCTCCGAAACTGGCTCCGACACAGCCCAAACGTTCTCTGTCAACGTAGGGGAAGTTCTCTACTGCAAAGTCAATAGCTGTTTTATAGTCGTCCATACAGTGGCCACCGTAGTTGGTACTGATTTCCTCCAACCATTCCATTCCGAAGCCTGGAAGACCTCTGCGATTCGGAGCAATAATTACGTAACCCTGTGAAGCCATCACCATGAGATTCCAACGATAGCTCCAGAATTGGCTGACAGCAGATTGTGGTCCTCCTTGACAGTAGAGAAGGGTTGGGTATTTTTGATGGGGATCAAAGTTGGGTGGTAAGATCACCCAACTGAATAAACTTTTGTTGTCTACAGTCGTACTGGTAAAACCCTTTACCATACCCCAATCAATATTTTCCTTGAAATATTGGTTTTCATAAGTGATTTGAGTGGTGTTTTTGGTCACTTCTTCATTTTTATCACTCCAATCTTCAAAATCCCATGATTCTCTTCCATCTCTGCTGATGAGTTCGGGTTCTTTGTCTGCATAGATATTTGTTGCATCACCTTTTGCGTTGATGCTCGGATCAACAAGATATAATTCTTTGGCGTCACACATAGACTGTCTGCCGCAGACTAATTTGTTACCACATAGAGCAACAGATGTGTAATCATATTGTCCGTCAGTTATTCTTTTGATCTGCCCCTTTAAATTCGTTGAGAAAACATGTGTGGTGGCATGCCATGTGCCTACAAAAAACAGTGTATACGAATCATTGTCCCAGCAGAAGTTGTCTACATTGCTTTGGAACTTTTCTGCCACATATCTTTTTTGGGAAGTAGCTAATTCATAGACACAAAGGCGGTTGCGATCGCTTTCATAACCATCGCGTTCCATACTCTGCCATGCGATGTATTTACCATCGGGAGAAAATTGTGGGTTGGTGTCATAACCTAAATTATAGTCTTTCCCTTCTTTGATGGGAGCATTGACGGGTTGATATTGCAGAGAACGAGTGTAGTCAACCGTTGGGGCTACATAATCTGATGGTTTACACAAGTTAATCGTTTTCCCACTTTCAATATCATAAAGGTATATATCTGAATCAGTACTTACGGCATAATCCAAACCTGTTT
>JAEIGA010010428.1_pt1 | contig 14083 bp, 12 predicted proteins | sample 9270691 | NCBI WGS metagenome assembly JAEIGA01 (sample SAMN17057246, study PRJNA624740) | gut metagenome | biome: biome; isolation source: fecal sample | host: Bos grunniens | place: China: Xizang | collected 2019 | reverse complement strand
TATCTATCTTTAATTTACCTTTTTGACTTGCTTTTATAAACTTAGTTGATTTAAGCATTTTCTTTAATTGATCAAGTTGAGAATCGGAAGCACCTAATGCTAAAGCATAAAATTCCAATTCTAGGTTTGCTGCATTTTCATAATACAATTCTGGATAATTTTCTCTTAAGTTTAATCCAAAGCAAAATGGATATGTTCTATCCAAATATCCTATAGCTTCTTCTTTATAGTCAGTAAGTGAAGATTCAAAAGGAGATTTTCCAATTGACCTAAAGAATGATTCTTTAAATCTATAAAGTTCACCTTTTAAAGCTGTCCATTTTTCTCCATCTATATCATCTTTTCTTCTTAATTCAATTTCAGGATCAATAGGACAAGTATCATCAATACATCTTCTAATAAAGTATTTACAATCTTCTGCTTCTCTTAATTTTTCTTTTAAAAATGGTCTTCTTAATTCTACTTTTTTCATTTCAGCAGCAAATTCAAAGTCCCAGTCTTTTCTTAATAAAATTGTATCTTCTTCATCAAGAACTGCTCCATAATAAAGCTCGCGTTTAATAGGAGTACATTCGTGAACAACTCCATTTGAATCAACACACCATGAATGTCTTATCCATTTTCCATTGTTCATTGAGAAACCTGTACAAACTTTTAAATCAGGATTATCTATGTGTCTTTCAATAGAATTTTGATGACATCTTCCTGCGCTTCCATTTTCAATTATAGATTCTTCTCCTGTAAAGCATCTTCCATCTGTGATTACTTTTTCAATCCAATAATCTGAATCTACAACAAAAGCAACATCTCCAGCTATTTTTAGTAATCTTTTTTCTAAAAGAGCTCTACCATTTTGGTTTTGCATTATTTACTCCTAAAACTCTTCTTTTGTTATTTCTTTATAGGTGGTTTCAAATGATCTCAACCATTCAAAACTTTCTCCTCTATCTATGTAACCTATTAATTCTTCAATAGTTAAAAATTTAGCATCAATTACTTCATTATCAGCAAATACTAAATCTTTTTCAGTAATATCTTTTCTAATTAAATAGATATCTCTTAAAATATTAACAAATTCATGTTCTTCAATTTCTACTTGTGTATTAATTAAAGAAATTTCGTTATCTTTTATATCTAAGCCAATTTCTTCTTTAATTTCTCTTTTCATTCCAGATAAACTATCTTCTCCAGAAGTTAATAACCCTCCTGTTGGTTCCCATTTACCAGGATGAGTTTTATTAAGACTTCTTCTTGTAAATAGTATTTTATTTTCTTTATTAATAATCCATGCTCTTAAAGCAATAATAAATTCTCCATCAAGTAAAGGTTCATGATCTATTCTTGGTATTGTTTTACCAATTTTATTTTTATTAATATCGTAAACATCCAATACTTCAGGCATATTAACACCCCTTTTATTTTATTTCAAAAGCCTCTGTATAAATATCTGTATAACCATTGTTGTAAACAGATTTTTTTAATTTATAAGTTCCTGGTGCAACCTCACCATAAAAATTTGTCCAATCTATGTTATAAGTCCATTGGTTGTTATCATCTAATATATATGCAATTTCATTAAATACAAGTGGAACTTTTGATTCTACTGGTATCCATTGTTCGTCTTTAACTAATTTTAATAATTCATAACCTGGTCCCCAACCAAAATCAGGTTCGTTATGATCAGTAATAATCATTGTAACACCAGAATTAGTAATACTTTCTTCTACAATGTCTAATCTAACTAAACTAGTATCTTTTGATGGTTTATTTGCAGATTGAATCATGTCACCTTTCATAGCTTCATAATCTTTATGTTTTTTATAATCAATCCATCCAGTTATTATAATACTAAATACTGTTATAATTACAGCTACAATTACAGCTTTTTTAATAATTTCTTTATTCATTTGTTTTCCCTCCTAATGTTATTCATGTATTTCTAAAGGTAATCCATCTGGATCACTAAAGAATGTCATTTTTTTATTTGTAAATTCATCAATTCTAATAGGTTCAGTTTCGATACCTTTACTATTTAACTCTTTTACAGTTTCTTCAACACTATTTACTTTAAAAGCTAAATGTCTTAATCCTAATGCTTCAGGATAACTTACTCTTTTAGGCGCATTAGGTTTTATAAATAACTCTATTTCCGAATCTCCACATTGCAAATCAATTTTACAATCATCCTTATTTTCTCTTTTTGATTCTCTAATTATTCTAAATCCTAGCAAATCAACATAGAAATGTTTTGATTTATTATAATCACTACCTATAATTGCGATATGATGAATTTCGTTAAACATTATAATTCCCCTTTTATCATATATAGTTTTAACACATAAATAATATAACAAAATTGCTTATTTTTCAATTTCTTTTATGTTTCATTTTAAATACAAAAAGGTGTTATTTTATCAATAACACCTTAAACTTATTAACCATTAATTTCTTTATATCTCTTGATTTTCATAGTAGAAGTTTTTTCAAACTCTCCTTCTTTGATTTCAAGAAGTTTAATAGCTTTATATGAACTTAATTCTTTATTTACTTCCTTAATTTTTTTCCAAATAATATCGTAAATTTCTAAATCAGTTTTTTCACCGTATAGTTCTTTGATTTTATCATGATTTGGAATAGCTTTTACAGTAATAATTAATTCTTTGTCATTTTTCTTATCATTTTCTGGTTTTTTACCATACACAAAACATTCTTTAATTTCTTCTATTTTACCTAATAAAAATTCTATTTCTTCAGGATAAATATTTTTACCATTTTGTGTAACTATAACATTTTTAGATCTACCAGTGATGAATATATTTCCTTTTTCATCCATATATCCTATATCTCCTGAATAGAACCAACCATCTTTTGACATTACTTTATTTGTTGCTTCTTCATCTTCGTAATATCCCATCATTAATGTAGGAGTTTTAATTAATATTTCCCCTTCTCCATTTTCATTTGGAGCATCAATTTTAATTTCACCTTGAATAATAGATTTTCCAACAGAACCAATTACTGTTTGATATTCTGGAGTTAAAGCTGCTAGTGGTGCTGTTTCTGTTAATCCATATCCTTGTAAAAATTTAATTCCAATATCATCAATCCATTGTCCAACTTTAGGATCAATTGGAGCTGCAGCAGAAACTATAATTCTTAAGTTTCCACCTAAGTTTTCAAATATTTCATTAAATACTGTTCTTTTAACATTAATACCTTTTTCTTTAAGCATATTTGTTAGAGAAATCATAGTATTAATTAATTGTTCTTTTTTACTTTTTACTATTTTATCATTTATTCTTTTATATAATGTTTCTACTAATAGAGGTACTGATAATAATATAGTTGGTTTTGCTTCTTGCATATTAGGTACTATATATTTCAAACCTTCACATACTGCTATAGATGCACCGAATGCAATTGGAGTTAAAAATCCTATTGTTGATTCATAGCAATGATGAAGTGGTAAAATAGAAAGTAATCTATCTGTAGGATAAAATTTAGCATAAGGAGTTACTCCATTTACGTTAGCTGCCAAATTTCTATTATTTAACATTACACCTTTAGAGTTTGATGTTGTTCCTGATGTAAAGAATAATATTTTAAATTCTTCTGGATCAACTTCTATATTCTTAAATTTATCATTTCCTTCTTCTACAATTTTTTTACCTTCTTCTATTATTGTTTTGATACCAACTGATTTATTATCAAGTGAAGAATTACTTTTCATTTCTATAAAATATTCTACATTTGAACAATTAGAGATAAGTTTTTTCATATCACCTGATCTTTTTGCAGTATAAATAATAGCTGATGCTTTTGATCTATTAATTATATTTTCAAGTTCGTTTAAAGGTAAATCTTTATCAACTGGTACTGCTAATATTCCACCACAAAGTAATGTTAAATAAGATAAATACCAATCATATTGAGATTCACCAATAATTATTACTCTTTTATCTTTTAAATTGTATTTTTCTATTAATGCTGTACCAAAAGAAATAATATCATTATAAACTTCTTTATATGTAGTTTCTTTATAAGGTTCAGAATGACTTGGTTTTTCTAAAATACAAGGTCTTTCTGGGTATTTTTCTACAGCTTGGAAAAAGAATTCTTTAACAGTTTTAAAATCTGTAACATCTTCATATGGTTCTGTTCTAGGTTTAATTTTCTTTTTCATTTCTTTTTCGTAATTTTTTTCTTTAATTACTTCACCTATATTTTTAAAATCCATTTTTTTGAATTTAAATTTAATTTTCTCAAATCCTTTTAACTCCATGTTAAATCTCCTTTGAATTATTTTACGAATCGTATTATATCACAATTTTCTCAAAAAATCTACATTTATACTACTTGGTCAATTTTAACTAATTATGAACTATTCCTAACTCTGGGTTGATAATTTTCAATAAAAATTGTATAATAACAAAATAATATCAAGATTTTTAAGGAGATTGCTTATGCAAGAAGAAAATAATTTTCAAAAAGTAATTACCAAAATTACTCAATTTGGAATGATGACTGTTGCGATTCTTGTTGGATTAATAGGAATCCTTTCAATATTTATAACAGCTAATTTAAATACAACATTAAACTTTGCTGGAGAAAAAACAAATTTTATCTTTTCTTTTGGTATTGTTCAAATAATATTATCTTTATTATTTTTATTTATATTAACTTTACTGACAAGAAAAATATTTAAAAGAATTCCAGCTAAATATTTAATGATTCCACTTTCAATAGCTTGTATACTTCTTTTTGTTTATTGGATAGATGCAATTCAATTATCTCCGGAAGCAGATCAAAAGAAAGTTGTTGAAGTTGCTACTACATTTGTTGAATCTGGTGATATTCACCATCATTTACAACCTACTCAGTACATACATCATTTTCCATATCAATGTGGTATCAGTTATATTTTTTCTTTAATATTTAAATTATTAGGAAGTACAAATCCAACAAATTTACAATTTTTAAATGCAATTTTAACAATAACAAATATGATTCTATTATTTATCATATCTAAGTTATTATTTAATGATGAAAAAACACAAAAAATGTTGATCTTTTTATTGGCAGGATTTTCACTTTATTGGATGTTTTTCAATGTTCATGTTTATGGAAATATTTTAGGATTAACATTTGCATTATTAGCTACTTTATTTACAATACTTTATATTAAAAACGAAAATCCATTAAATATCCTATTTTCAGGTATATTTATTGCCATATCAATACTTGCAAAATCAAATTATAATATATTCTTATGTGGTATTATTATTATTTTAATGTTACATATAATTAAGAAATGGCGTATAAAAACAGTTTTAACTATTCCTTTAATTGTTCTTTCTATTTTTGGAATAAATACACTTTATAATACAATCTTAAAAGAAAAATATGATGTTACATTTTCAGATGGCGTTCCAATGAGTACTTATATTTATATGGGAATGCAAGATTCTGATAAAACACCAGGATGGTATACTAATATTGTTTTAGATTTATATGCTGAAAACTCATTTGATACAGAAGCAACAAAATTAAAAACATCAGAATTACTTAAAGAAAGATTTTCATATTTAATTACTCATCCTTTAGAATTAATAAATTATTATAGTCAAAAAATCGGTTCTACATGGCTTAACCCTACATTTCAAACTGTATGGTGTTCAATACCAGGAGCAAGATTTATATGGTACCCTGACTATGCTCATTATTTAGCTTTCCATGAAACAGCGGTTAGTATGGTTGCAGGAAAACTATATGATATTGAATTAATATATTTTGATATGTATCAAGTTATAATATTTATATTTGCTTCTATAGGTATTTATTTAAATATAAAAGAAAATGATTTATCTAAAGTACTAATACCAATTATTGTTATAGGTGGATTTCTTTTCCATATACTTTGGGAAACAAAAGCAATATATGTAATTCAATACTATTTCATATTATTACCATATGCAGCTTTTGGTTTAGTTTTTGTAATAGACAAATTAATTTTAAAATATAAAGATTTAAAGTATAAAAAATTAAATGCTAAAAATGATTAAAAAATAAGAGTATTAAAAACTCCAAGTGAGAATTTAATACTCTTTTTATTTTAGTTAAATATATTACAAATCATATAACTTTATTAATTATTTTTACCACAACATTGTTTATATTTTTTACCACTACCACATGGACATGGATCGTTTCTTCCAACTTTTGGTCCTTCATTAGTAATTGGTTGAGCTTTCTCTGTTTTGTTTGAAGTAGGAATATTTCTTTCCCCTTCAACATTCATTGCACTTGCAACAGAATTATCTAATGCAGCATTTGTTATATTTACATTTGATTTTCTTTCAACTTTTTTATCTGTTTTAACAATGTGAAGCATTATTTTTGCAACTTCTAGTTTGATTTGAGAAATCATCTCATCGAACATATCTCCTCCTTCGAATCTATATTGTTCGATTGGATTCTTTTGACCATATGCTCTTAAACCAATACCGTTTTTTAATTCGTCCATATTATCAATGTGTTCCATCCATTTTGAATCAACAACTTTTAATAATACAACTCTTTCTACTTCTCTGATTTCTTCTGTATGTTCTTTTTCTTTTTTCTCATAAATTGCTAATGCTTTTTCTTTTAATTCTTTTAATAATCTATCGCTATTTAATTTATCTTTTTTAAGTTCTTCAACTTCATGAATATTTAAATTAGATCTAATTTCATTAAATAAAGCATCTTTATTAACTTTACCAGAATCTATTTCAGCACTATAAGTATCTACTACCATTTCACAAGCAGCTTCAATCATATCAATAATGTTATCTCTAACGTTATCACCATCTAATACTTTTCTTCTTTGTGTATAGATGATATCTCTTTGAATATTCATAACATCGTCATAACTTAATGTATGTTTTCTTATAGAGAAGTTTCTACCTTCAACTTTACTTTGCGCTGTTTCAATTGTTTTAGAAATTAATCCAAATTCAATTGGTAAATCTTCAGGAACATTACCTTTTTCAAATAATCTAGTAATCATATCTCCACCGAAGATTTTTAATAAATCATCATCTAGACCTAAATAGAATCTTGTTTCACCAGGATCACCTTGACGTCCAGAACGTCCACGTAACTGATTATCAATTCTTCTAGATTCATGTCTTTCTGTACCAATGATTTTTAAACCACCAGCTTCAACTACTTTTTCTTTTTCTTCTTTTATTGCTTCGTTGTGTTTATCTACTAATGATTTAAATTTCTTTCTTGCTTCTAATATTTCTTGATCATCTGTTTCATTAAATGCAGTAGCTTGTTCTATTAATCTTTCTTCATATTGTTCTTTTCTCATTTCTTGTTTTGCTAAGAACTCGCTATTACCACCAAGCATAATGTCAGTACCACGTCCAGCCATATTTGTAGCAATTGTAACAGCTCCATATTTACCAGCTTGGGCAATAATTTCAGCTTCTTTTTCGTGATTTTTAGCATTTAATACTTCGTGCTTGATACCTTCTCTTTTTAAAAGTTCGCTAATTTTTTCTGAATTTTCAATAGATACTGTACCAACTAAAACTGGTTGACCTTTTTCATGAGATGCTCTAATGTCAGCAATAACTGCTCTAAATTTACCAGCTTCATTTTTATAAATAATATCATTTTGATCAACTCTTGCTATAGGTTTATTTGTTGGAATTGCAACAACATCTAGATTATAAATCTCTCTAAATTCGTTTTCTTCTGTCATTGCAGTACCTGTCATACCTGCTAACTTATTATACATTCTAAAATAATTTTGGAATGTAATTGTAGCTAAAGTTCTTGATTCATCAGCAATCTTAACATTTTCTTTTGCTTCAATTGCTTGATGTAAACCATCATTGTATCTTCTACCATACATAATACGTCCAGTAAATTCATCAACGATTAAAACTTCACCATCTTTAACGATATAATCAATATCTCTTTTCATAATACCATGAGCTCTTAATGATTGATTGATATTATGAACTAAATCAGTATTTTCTATATCGTTTAAATTTTCTAAGCTAAAGTGTTTCTCTGCTTTTTCAATACCCATTTGTGTTAATGAAGCAGATTTAGCTTTTAAATCAACGATATAATCAAATTTTTCATTATCTTCTTGTTGATCAGCATTTTTAACATCTTCTTCAATAATAACTTTTGGAGTTAATTTTCTAACAAAATCATTAGCTTTTTTATAAAGATCTGATGATTTATTAGCTCTACCAGAAATTATAAGTGGAGTTCTTGCTTCGTCTATTAAAATACTATCAATCTCATCGACAATAGCATAGTTTAATTCTCTTTGAACCATTTCTTCTTTACGTATAACCATATTATCTCTTAAATAGTCAAATCCGAATTCATTATTTGTACCGTATGTTATATCAGCTCTATAAGCTTTTTGTTTTTCATCATGAGGCATTCTACCATAGATTAATCCAACTGTAAGTCCTAAAAATCTATAAATTTTACCCATCCATTCACTATCTCTTTTTGCTAAGTAATCATTAACTGTAACTACGTGAACACCTTTTCCTGTTAGTGCATTTAAATATACTGGAAGAGTTGCAACTAATGTTTTACCTTCACCAGTTCTCATTTCTGAGATTCTACCTTGATGAAGAATAATACCACCAATTAATTGCACATCAAAATGTCTCATTCCTAATACTCTTTTTGATGCTTCTCTAACAACTGCATAAGCTTCAGGTAAAATATCATCAAGCGATTTTCCATTAGTAAGTTCTGTTTTAAAATAGTCTGTTTTTGCTGCTAATTCTTTATCTGAAAGTTTAGAAATTTCTTCTTCTAAACCATTAATTTTATCTACTATTGGTCTTACTCTTTTTACTTCTTTTTCGCTGTAAGTACCAAATATTTTTTCAAAAAGTCCCATTTATTATTTTGCCTCCTAAACAATTTATCATTTCAAACTATATCATTTTTCTAATCATTTTGCAACCATTTTAAGTCATTCTTTAATAAAGAAAAGACCCACACCAACTTAATGATGCAGGCCTAATCTTTTGCTTTGGAATGTTCCGCCGCTTAATGGTTGATTCTAATTTTAACAGGCATTAGAGCCTCGTCCAACTTGAACTCTACGTTCCTCGATAACAGCCGCGATTTTTTCCGCCTTTTCAGGGGTATATCGCTTCTCATCAGGAATATAGAATTTAGGATTGAGGACTAAGTAACCGTTGTATCCATTGCCTCTAAACTTGAACGTAAGCTGTTTGCTTTTAAGCAGTCCGTATTCGACCTTAGTGTACTTCCCAACGAAGTTCAGTTCGAGCCTTTCGGGAAGACCTTCTGGAGTCGAATGAGTCGTTATCTTAAACTGAAAGTCCTTATTCGAAATGCCAAAAGTTTGACACATAATTTTCTCAAACGGAATTGTGAGCACTACATCGCACTCATGTTTACCCATGGTAACCTTAACTTCAACGCCCGAATCATTATCGCGTTTTATCTTTGTCTGTCGTTTGTTCATTGAATTCCCTCCTATAACACAGGGGCTAACGAGTTACACGTACACATCTCCTACGATGGAGATAGTTGTTCCTTTTTATCGGAACTTAATTTTGGAAATTATGCTGCTATTTTCTTCAGCTTCAGCTTTACGCCTCCTCTCTTTCTTTTCTTCAGATTTAATCTTAACATTCTTTCTGTTGAATCTCTCTTCAGGCAGAATGTAGAACCTTGGCCGAAGCAAAAGTTCTCCTTTACATTCATGCTCATTGAATTTCAGAATGGCAGGTCTTTCCTTGATTAGACCCATACCTCCACGGATATAGCCCCTTCTGATTCTGATGATCACCTTATCGTCTTTCAGTTCCTCAAACGGGACTTTCAAGATGATGTTAATAGTAAATCTATTATTAGTGATTTTGAGTTCGTTGCACCTTAAGATGGTGCGAGGAATGATTGCGGTAGCTTCGTAGCGATTTTCAGTAACGTTTTCAATCATTACTTCAATGCCACTAGTTGTGTCCTGATAATACCGACGATGTGTTTCCATTGAATCTCTCCTTTGCATTACACAGTAGTTACTGTTTTATAATTGCTGATCTGTGCTTTAGGCACAATCTTTCTAATTATAGTATAACTTTGCTCAATTGTCAAGGAAGCATCCTTATTGCTTGTAATTTCAAGTGTTTTGTGTTATACTTTTGAAGATACTCGTTAATAGAAATTCAATTATATGGAGGTGTTACCTTGATAAAAGCTAAAGAGTATTATCGGGAAAAAGGTATAGCAATATACCAATGCGACAACCTCGAACTACTTAAAAGTATGGCAGATAAAAGCGTAAATCTGATTTACTGCGATATTCTGTACAATACCGGAAAAGTGTTCGATGACTACAACGACAACCTTGGCAGCCCTCAAGAAGCTGTAGAATGGTATCGTCCTCGTTTTATCGAAATGAAGCGAGTTCTTGCATCAAATGGATCTATTTTCATCCACTGCAACTGGAGATTGGATTCTTATATCCGAATCCTTTTGGATGAAATCTTTGGACCTGAATGTTTCAGAAATCGTATCTACAGAAAGCACAGCACCGAAAGAGGTTTTTACTCAAACTTCGATTCTCAAATGGACATCATTCTTTATTATGTGAAAAATCCTAAGAATTTTGTGTTCCATGAAAAGTATGGAGATAAACCTCAAATCGTACCTCTTTTTGAAAACGGATACTTAGAAGGACGCTCTGATACAAGAGGAACTGACACTCACATCTTTGAGCTTCGAAAACTCAACAAACATTGGCTTATATCTAAATCTCAGTTTTCTGATATGGTAGCCAATGATGAGATTAGGGTCATTGATGGACTTCCTTACAGGTATTCAACTGTAGTCCCTATTGGTAATCTTTGGGCTGGCGATGAAATGCTGGACACCTACACAAGAACCAATACTGCTGAGGCATATGACACACCGAAACCTGACGCAGTTCTTGAAAGGATCATTTCTACATGTTCCAATCCTGGTGATGTTGTAGCCGACTTTTTCCTTGGTGGTGGCACAACTGCTGTTATAGCAAAGAAACTTAATCGTAAAGGTATCTTTTGTGACATCAGCGAAAAAGCATGTAAAACCACTGTAAAGAAGCTTAAACAACTTGATTAATTGAATCCTTGCCAACTTAGGCAAAACAAAAATCCCTGTATTAAACAGCAATTGTTAAATGCAGGGATTTTATTTTTAGAATATTTAATTTTGTTTAGCATAACATTTAAAAAACATATTTTAAGGAGCTTGCTATGATTATTTATAATGTTAAATTAAATAAAAAATTAATTTTAAAGTTTGTTTTAGTTATAATGGCTATTATCTGTATAAGTTTAACTTGTGTACTCTTTTATAATATATTTACCTCTTCAACCTCCAAAAATCAAATGAATCTAATTGACGATTCTATTCCCTCTTCAGAACCAGCAAAAATATCATCAACCAATTATACAAATGTATTAAAACAAGTCCATAATAATTTAGAAACATATGTCGGTCAAAAAATAGTAGTAACCGGATATGTCTATAAACTAGATTCATTTAATGATAATGAATTTGTAATAGCACGCGATATGGATATCGGAGATAATAAAACATTGGTTGTGGGATTTTTGTGTAACTCTAAAGAGAACTTAGAGGCAAATTCTTGGATAACAGTAACAGGTAGTATAGAAAAAGGAACTTATAATAATGAAGAGATCCCTGTGCTTAAAATAACAAATGTTGAGAAAGCAAATATTCCTGTAGATGTGACAGTTCCAATGCCAGATGATGAGTATGTCCCAACATCTGTAATCTATTAATCACTTAATGAATTAAGTACTCCTTTATCAAGTACATCTGAAAATATAGTTTTAAGTATAATTAAAATAATAGGTCCTATTATAAGACCAGTAAGACCTAAAAATTTAAATCCAGTATACATAGAAATCAAAGTAAATATTGGATGAATACCAATACCATTACTAATAAGTTTTGGTTCTAATAACTGTTTAATAATAGTAACTATTAAATAAAGAGCAAGTATCCAAAATCCATAAGTAATCTCTTTCGATATAAAAAGACTAAAGCTCCATGGTATAAGAATAAATCCTGCACCGAATATTGGAAGTAAATCAATAAATCCAATAAATAATGCTGTAAGAATTGGATACTCTATCTTCATTTTTAAAATATAAAAAATGTTAAGAGCTATTAGAACAGTAATAAATGTTATTAAACTTAAAATTATTTCAGCTTTAATATATTCTCCTAATTGTTTAGTGATATCCTTTACCTTCCACATTAACTTTCCTATCATCTTTTTAGAAAATTGATATTCAAATATATCAAGAATATAAACTTTATCACTAGCTATAAAATAAGTTGCTAAAATAGTAATTATAAGATTAACAAGTATTACTGGAACACTACTTATAATATTTAATACTTTAGTTAAAATATTTTTAATGTAATCTGTAATAAGATTTAATAAATCATAACCAACCTCTTCAAAGATATTTATTTTTCCTTTAGTAATATTAGATATTTTCTCTGATATTTCTTTAATAAAATTAGTTCCTATATCTATATAGTTATTTAACCCATTAAGCAAATTATTTGTTTCAGATGACAAATTTATCAATCCCCAAATAAAAATCCCAAATATAATCATTGTAGTCGAAATTAAGACTATTATAGATGCAGGCTTTCTCCCCAACCTTGTCCTTTTACATATAAACTTTATTATAGGTTCAAAAACACACGCTAAAATATATCCTATTAAAAATGGTATATAGAAACATGATAATTTAAAAAAGCAAAATATAAGTATTATAATGCCTATTAATAACAATGTTCCTTTTATAATTTGAATGTATTCTTCTTTCATAATTTCTCCTTAAAAATATTAAAGCGAACATTTAAGAATATATGTTCGCCTATTGTTTATTAATACATATTCATATTAACTGGATAAACATTTAAATGATTATTTGGTCTATATATTGTTCGTTTATTAAATTCATTTATAATTAACACCTTAATAAAATCTTTAATTAATGAATTTCTTATATTCATACAAGCTTCTTTTATTTCATCTTTAGATATAGGTTTTCTTTGTAGTTGATTTTGACTTGATTGACTTGTTTGATTTTGTTCTTGTTTTATTTGTTCATCGCTTTCTGTTTTATTAATATCCCCTTCTACTATATTAAATACCTCTTCAGTTATCTCATTTAAAATCTTATCGTTTAAATAAGTATTTCCTGATGAATAAACGACTTTTTTAACAACTGGATCAAGTATTCTATATATACTTGGATATAAATGATTATAATTTTGATGATTGAAAACATTATTTTGATTTGGATTAGTATTTTGATTCATACCATTTATATTTACTCTTGGACCTGGATATCTATAAAAGTCATCACTAAATGCTTGATCGTTAAAGCCTACTTGATTAAAGTTATTTCCTGAATATGGATCATAAGCTACATTATTGTTATTTTGATTTAAGTTATATGTATTATTTCCTGGATATCCAAAATAAAAATCATCATAGTATGGATCTCTTGGTTGATAGAACATATTGTTAGTTCCTCCTTATAATTTTATTTAAGATATATATATGCTAAATGAAAATAATTTATACTTATTTTTGATAATAATAATTATTATCATTGTTTTTATGAACTATAGTAATTTTGTGTTAATGAAAAATATAAAAGTTTGCATATAAAAAAGAGATAACTTTCTTAGTTACCTCTCTTCCCTTTATAATTTATTAATTAATTATTTAACTATTTCTAAAACTAATTTTTTGAATTTTTCACCACGATCAGCGAAATTTTTGAACATATCAAAACTTGCTGATGCTGGAGAGAATAATACAACATCTCCTTTTATTGTTATGCTTTCAGCTGTTTTAATTGTCTCTTCTAGTGAACTACATTTATAGATTGGAAATTCTTTATCATGTTTTCTTACAGCATTTTCTATTTTACTTGATGCTTGACCAAGTAATACTAATGCTTTACAATGTTCTAAAATT
>JAEIGA010010427.1_pt1 | contig 14084 bp, 10 predicted proteins | sample 9270691 | NCBI WGS metagenome assembly JAEIGA01 (sample SAMN17057246, study PRJNA624740) | gut metagenome | biome: biome; isolation source: fecal sample | host: Bos grunniens | place: China: Xizang | collected 2019 | reverse complement strand
CAGCACCTGCAGCAGCACGTTGAAGACGTCCGGGTGTGCCTTCTCAATCTCATCGAACAGCACCACACTGTACGGGCGGCGGCGTACGGCTTCCGTCAGCTGTCCACCCTCATCATAGCCCACGTATCCGGGAGGCGCGCCGATGAGTCGCGACACGCTGTGCTTCTCCATGTACTCTGACATGTCGATGCGTACCATCGCGGCCTCATCATCGAACAAGAACTCCGCCAGTGCTTTGGCAAGCTCCGTCTTACCCACGCCGGTGGGCCCCAGGAAGATGAAGGAACCCAGCGGGCGGTTCTCATCCTGCAAGCCGGCGCGCGAGCGGCGCACGGCATCCGCCACGGATTTGACGGCTTGCTTTTGCCCGATGAGGCGTGCGCCGAGTCGCTCCTCCATGTGCAAGAGCTTTTCACGCTCACCCTCTGCCAAGCGTGCAGCGGGTATGCCGGTCCAGGTGGAGACCACCTTGGCAATGTCGCTCTCTGTCACTTCCTCTTTGAGCAAGCCCTCACCGCTGGATTGCAGGCGAGCGAGTGCGGCGCGAGCCTCGGTCGCGGCGTGCTCCGCTGCGGGAATCTCTCCGTACAGAATCTCGGAGGCGCGCGCGAGGTCGCCACGGCGCTGTGCTTGCTCCGCCTCGGTGCGCAGACCGTCGATTTTCTGCTGCGCATTGCGGGCGCTGTGCACTACCTCTTGCTCGCTCTTCCACTGTGCAATCATGGCATCCACCTTTTCTTTGGTGTCTGCCAGCTCGTGGGTGATTTTCTCCAGCCTTTGCTTGGAGTCGTTGTCCTTCTCTTTGGCGAGGGCCTGGCGCTCCATCTCCAGCTGCATAGCGGTGCGGTTAAGCTCATCGATTTCGCTGGGCATGCTGTCCAGCTCGATTTTCAGGCGGGCTGCCGCTTCATCCACCAAGTCCACAGCCTTGTCCGGCAGGAATCGATCCGTAATGTAGCGGTTGCTGAGCGTAGCGGCAGCCACCAGTGCACCGTCTGTGATGTGCACGCCGTGGTGTACCTCGTAGCGTTCCTTGAGTCCGCGCAGAATGGCGATGGTGTCCTCCACGCTCGGCTCTGCCACATACACCGGCTGGAAGCGGCGCTCCAGCGCAGCATCTTTCTCGATGTACTTGCGGTACTCATCCAGCGTGGTCGCGCCGATGGTGCGTAGCTCGCCTCGTGCCAGGGCAGGCTTGAGCAGGTTCGCTGCATCCATACCGCCCTCACCGCCGGCACCTGCACCCACGAGGGTGTGCAGCTCATCAATGAAGAGGATGATTTCACCGTTCGAGGCGCTCACCTCTTTGATGAAAGCCTTCAGACGCTCCTCGAACTCACCGCGGTACTTGGCGCCTGCCAGCATGGTGCCTATGTTCAGGCTGATGAGCCGCTTGCCCTTCATGCTCTCCGGCACATCGCCGTCCACAATGCGGCGTGCAAGCCCCTCCGCAATGGCGGTCTTGCCCACGCCCGGCTCGCCGATGAGCACGGGGTTGTTCTTGGTGCGGCGGGAGAGAATTTGCAGCACGCGCCGAATCTCGCCATCGCGGCCGATGACGGGGTCTATCTTGCCCTGGCGGGCGCGCTCCGTGAGGTCCGTGCCGTATTTCTCCAGCGTCTCGAATTTCTCCTCTGGGTCGCGGTCCGTGACGCGCTGGTTGCCTCGCACCTCTTTAAGTGCTTGCAAATACCCTTTTTCCGTCAGTCCACAGCTTTCCATCACGCGGCGCAGCTCTTTGTCCTCCGCCATCATGCCCAGCACCACGTGCTCCACGCTCAGGTAGTCATCCTTCATGCGGGCACGCTGTTTCTCTGCCTCATTCAGACAGCGATCCAGCTCCGGTCCTATGCCGGGGCTTTGCGCTACTGCACCTGTTTGGCGGGGCTTGCGCTCCAGCTCTGCCTGCAGCGCTGCTGCCAAGCGGCGAGGCTCCACCCCGGCCTTCTTCAGTACGCCGGACAGCACGCCGCCCTCTTGCTCTACCATGGCCAACAGCACCTCCGCAGGGTAGATTTGTGCTCTACCCCCGCCCTGGGCTCGCTTCTGCGCTGCTTGCAGCGCTTCCATTACTTTTGTGGTAAGATTATTGTTCATCATGCAGGTATGACACCCATGTTATGCGAAGTGTTCAAAAATAATTATGCGAAGTTGTAAATTTCTTCTCCCTCCTTTCGGAGGGCAGGGGGGGAGGGACAAGTGAATCATAATTTTTAGACTGTCGGATGTTTTTCCTCTCGGCGTCTTGAAGGTTGTATGAAACGCTCAGTTTGAGCTTTCAGTTGATTCTCAACTGCTCGATAAATCGGAAGTTGAAGGGGTGTTTGCGAGCGTTAGCGAGCCTAAATTGGAGCCCCGTAAGGGGCGAAAGTCAGTAGCCGGTGGTGGAGCGGCGTAGCCGCGCAACCACCGGTACAACACAAAAAGAAAATGGAGCCCGGAGCGACGGAGCGAAGCGACGCAGCGTAGGCCGACATATAATGGCGAGGACCGTAGCGAAGCGGAGCTCCGAGCCGGGACGGGCGCGTGTTTTATCATGTTCGCGTCATTTTGAAACAATGCGGAATTTTTGCGCCACGCTTTATGCCACCCCTCCGGGGTTCGCATTTGTTTTTGTGGGCTTTTCCCGGGGTTCCGCCCCTCGCGGGGCTCCACCGCCGGACTATTTTATACCGCCCCTCCGGGGCTCTGAATTCCGCTCGCTTGCGCTCGCAAATCATCCCACAAACACCCCTTCAACTTCCGATTTATCGGACACAGATGACTTATTAGAAGTTCCCAACTGTTTTTATCATTGCTATTTTATTATGTCAGGTTTATAATGCCTGTATGGAGAATAACGAGACGACTGCATACTTAGCCGGTATTTACAACAAAATGAGTGAGCAGGTAAACTTGCTGAAAGAGAAAAATGAGCGTGAGAAGGAAGAAAGCTCAGATGCTCGTTTTTTTCGCCGTTTTGTTCTGGCTTGGTTGCTGCTGGGATATTATTCCGGCGTGGTGAGTTACACTTGGATTCTCTGGCAAATGAAGAAAAAGGGACTCTCCATTGGTTTAATCGTGGTAGCGATTCTCCTGCACGTAGGCGTGCATCTCTTTGCTTCGCGTGACCGAGAGGAATAACTCGGAACGCTGCAGTTGTGTGGAGAGAGTGAGAAACTTAGTGGTTCATGCAGCGCCACGCTTCTGCGTGAATGGATTCGTAGACGCGCAAATCATGCTGGAAGACGTCAGCAAGCAGCTCGGCGTCATGATGCGGCGTTGCTCGCAGACGTCGTATAGGAGGAGCAGCCGGCGGCGCGTGAGCCTTTGCATATCGAGGCGGGGGTGTTGCCCGGGCGTTTGCCGCGTGTGGCGGGGCGTGCGGAGTGAGTGTTTTCTTTTACAAAAACGGGTTTGACAAGCGCGGGGGATTGTGTAGAATAGGGGCGTGAGGTGAAAGCTTCACCCGGGGTGGTTCCCGGTTTTTTACTCAATTTTTCAGCCGTCGGGTGCGTAAGTGCCCGGCGGCTTGAATCTTTTTTGGATAAATTGCAATTTTATTCTTGCGCTTTGTGTGTGAATAAGAAAACCCCCGCAAGGTGAGCCCATCACCGTGCGGGGTTGATGAAAAAGGGATGCTGTAATACACCGGGTCTTTTTCTCTGTTCCGGAGGGATTGTAGCGTGTTGGGGGCGGTGTGTCAATAAGAAAAGCCCCGCAGTGCGTCCAACACTGTCGGGGCTGATTTGAAAAGAGGTGATGTAATGTACCACATCTTCCGAATTCCGGAGGGATTGTAGCGTGTTGGGGGCGGTGTGTCAATAAGAAAAGCCCCGCAAGATGAGCCCATCACCGTGCGGGGCTTTTTTCATGTTGAATTTTGAATTTGTGTTGACAAGTGCGGGGGATTGTGTAAAATAAGCGCGTAGGGTGCAAGCCCTGCCCGGGAGGGGTCCCGGCTTCATTTTATGAGTCCGGCGGTTGCTGAGTGGCAGCCGCCGGATTTTTTCTGTGTAGGTGGCTTGATGTTTTTTAGGCAAAATGTAAATTTGTTCTTGCGTTTGAGCGTCAATGTGTTAAAATGCGCGCGCCACCTCGGTGGCATGAAGCTGCCGGGGTAGGCGTTCAGAAAATGAAGAAATACCCCCACGCAAAAACAGTTGTGACAGTCCTGGTGATTGTCTGGTATGTACTGGAAATCATTCTGAAGCTTGAGCAGCTGCTATGCTAAAGAAAGCCCCGCCACTGGTTCGCCCGGTGGCGGGGCGAGCGTTTTTAGGGGGTGAGTACGGTGGCGGGGGTGAGTGCCCAGTAGGTGTCTGCGAGCTGGCGTGTGAGGCCTGCCATGTTGAGGTAGCGGGCGCGTAGCATGGAGGCGTCTCGGTGGCCCATGTCGAGCTGGAGGTCTGCGAGGGAGGTGCCGGCTTTGAGGGCGTAGGAGGCGAAGGAGTGGCGGAGGACGTCTGCCTGCCAAGCCGCGCCGGAGAGGTGGGCGGCGGCTTTGATTTTGAGGAGGTTACGGCGGGAGACGGGGGCTTGGCGGGGGAGGTGTGGTTGAGCCAAACGGCGAGGACGGGGCGGATGGTGATGTGGCGTGCGCCGCCGGTTTTGGCGGATTTGGAGCGCACGGAGATGATCAGGCGCCATTATAGTTTTTGCCAAAGAAAAAAGCCGTAAGTTCTTAAAACTTACGGCTTTTTGGTTGATACGCAGTACAAGATTCGAACTTGTGACCCCATCCGTGTGAAGGATGTGCTCTACCACTGAGCTAACTGCGCTTTGATTTGTTTACCTCCGGAAGGAGTGCGGGGAGATTTTATAGATAAATGAGCATAAATGCAAGCTTTTTTTTAGGGGAAGTGTCATAAAAATGCAATTATGTGGAGAAAATGGCGAAAAATGATTGTTATTCAACATGTGCATGGGAAGAAGAGTCAGCAGGTGTGAGTATGAAACTGCAACACATCTCATATATAACGGCAGCCATAGCGCTGGGAGTATCCGCATACGCGGGACAAGAGGAGAAGTCATACCTGGATACCGAGTTCGGTTGGGATGCCTACCTTATGGATGATAAGCACACCACTCCGCTGCGGCGCGCGATGAGGCCGGAGGAGCAGCACGTGAAGCGCTACCCCGGTGTGAGCACGCATGAGGCGGTGCTGGCGAGGTCGCGCGGGGGCGAGCAGGAGCTGACGCTGGGTGGCTGGGAGTTCATGCCGGCGCAACCGCAGCATTTTATGCCCTATTTGGACAGTTTGTTTGTGCCGGGTAACAGCTGTACGGAGCCCAGCTATTGGGTTCGCGATGATTTGCTGAGCATGGGCGCGCAGCATGTCAAATCCGCCTTGTCGCGCTACGGTTTGCAATATGATATGACGCTGAGCATGGGGTACGCCGGGGTGGTGCCGCCTACCAATGGCGGACGCAGCGATTTTACTGCCACCAACAACTCCCTGAGCGCTACGTGGTTCTTGCTCAAGAAGCGCGACAACAGCCAAGGCCTGTTCCTTACCATGGAGGCAGACTGGGGGCAGGGCATTCGCTTCAATGAACGCCGCGCCGGGGTGCAGAACAGCATCGGCAGCTTGAGCAATCCGCAGTCCTCCTTGCGCGGGGGCAATGGCGTGTATATACCGCACCTGGCGCTGGGCTACAGCCTTGCGGATGGCCGGTGGGTGCATATGCTCGGTAGTATAGATACCTCCAGCTATTTGGACCAGAATGCGTACTCTGCCTCATGGAATGGTAATTTGATGAACTCCGCCTTTACTTCCAACCCTTGTTTGCCGTTGGAATGGGCGAACTGGGGCTATTTGACCGCTTGGCAGCCGAGTGATAGTTTTTACGCCATGTATGCCACCACGGGGTGCAATACGGAGGTGAACCAAAACCCGCTGCGCGACATCAGCAGCAATGCTTGGGTGCACTTGGCTGAGGTGGGCTGGGTGCAGGATGACGCCTTGGGGCTCGGTAAGGGGACGTACCGATTCCAGTACACCATCACCCGCAAGGATGGTGAGACGGGCTGCGGCGCGGGCATTAACATTCAGCAGCAGTTGGGGCATAACTCTCAGTTGGGCTTTTTCTCCCGCTGCGGTTATATGGATACGGATGCTGCCGCTGTCAGCAATGTGAAGGCTGCTGCCACGGCCGGTTTGGTGCTGCAAGCACCCTTCCGCGACAGTGGTTGGGGCAGTGAGGCCAACAGTGAGCAAATTGCCTTCGGCGCCATGTGGCTGCGCCCTGCGGATTCCGTGCAACCGCAGCGTAATCACGATGAGTATGGGCTGGAGCTCAGTGCTGTGATTCAGGTGACGCCCACGTTCTTCTTGCAGCCGGATGTGCAGTACATCTTCAATCCGGTGAGTCAAACGGACCGCGGTGGGGAGTTTGTGTTCCAACTGCAGGGCGTGTTCAAGTTCTGATACCGCACGGCACTCAGACATAAAAAATCAGGTGAGAGGCTCGGCAGAGCCTCTCACCTGATGGCGTTTTGGGTAGAGTGATAAATCGGAGTTTAGCGAACCAACAAAATATATTGGAGCATGGGACTTTAGTCCCATAAATGCGCACAAGACCAATCTATAGGAGGGACTAAAGTCCCTCGCTCCGATTGAATTAATGCCTCCCCTTACGGTGCTTCAACTTTCGATTTATCGCGCTGCAGCCGGCTGGGCGCTTTCGGTTGCAGCCTCCTGCAAGCGCTTAATGAGGTCGGGAGATGCGTTGCGTTCCTTGGCTAAGTCCAACGGGGTGCGGCCTTGGGAATCCTTTGCCTGAGCATCCGCCCCGGCGCGGAGAAGTAGATACACCGCATCCTCATTATTGAGCATGATAGCGTAGTGTAGGGCGGTGGCAGCCTGCGGGTACACCGGTTCGCGCTCGTTGAATCCCAAACTCTCGATATCCGCCCGGATGCCGAATGCGAGCAGTGTGCTGAGCGCTGTCGACGTAGCATGGGTGGGCACACTCATGCCGTGTATGGCATAGTGTATGGCGGTGCGGCCGTATATGTCGCGCATGTTGGGTTCCGCACCGGCTCCCATCAGTAGTGCACAGGCAGCTCCGTCATTGTTACGGGCGGCGTTCATGAGGGGTGTCATGCCCTCCTCGTTGCAGCGGGCGTTGATGTTCGCTCCGTCATCAATGAGCCTCCCTACCTCCGGCGCCAATCGGTGGGGATGGTAATATTTGCTTTTCCGGTTACCCTGCCTGCTGCCCGCTGCTGCAAAGAGGAGCTGTTCCTTGCTTTCCGGGGCGGGTATCTGCAGCTTTATCTCTTCCACCGTGGGAACGGGAGGGTGGAGGATTTGCCGCACCGTGTTTTGTAGCTCTGCCCAGCCGGGGTTCAGTATATGCTGCGGGTAGCGCAACAGCCCGGCGGCGCCACAGGAAGTGAAGTCGTAGCCATCCACGAAAATGACATTGCCGGATTCATGCAGGCGGGTGTATAAGTCGCGGTTGCACTGCGCGATGTACAGGCCGCGCGGGGCGCATTTGGGTGTTTGGCAATCGGGATCTCCCTGGCGCTCCATCAGCACCACCGTGCCCGGCTTGATATCCACGCCGATGCTGCCGCGCACTTTGCCGACGACCAATCGTGCGCAGCCTTCGCCATCGTGCCGGAAGAAGGCGTCGCCGTGAAATACGGTTTCCTCTATCAGCAGTACGGGGCAGCCGGTAGAGTTGAGGATGTGGCGGAAAGGCAGGTGCTCCGTGGCGCTATCTTGCGCCCAAGTGATGCCGCACAGCAATGTTGTGATGATGGTGATGAGCTTTTTCATATGCTTACACGTAGTTGTACGCGCACACAGGCGCGAATCTTTCAAAAAAATGCTGCGGTGCGCAAAAAAAAATCACACCAGCTCTTGCAGCACGATTTCAGCCTTGGCAAAGGGGTAGTGGTAGCTGTCGAACTCCGTGCCTAAGCCGACGCTGTGCCAGTGCTTGCGCATGTTGTCCGGGGGGAATATCTCATCCTTATCCGCAATGTAGGCTTTGTCCCACTGCAGGTGCTCGGCGGAGTGCTCTTCCGCTCGGGCGGAGAGGAACATGAGCTCATCCACCTTTTCCGCGGCACTACGGTCCGGGTAGGGACCGGAGGGCATGTAGCGGCCTTCTTCCGCCCCCTCGCTGAAGGGATTGCTACCGCCGGTTTTTGCCAGGGCGCGCATGCTGCGCAGTACCACGCGCAGGCGCATGCCGCGGTCGCGATCCACAGGGTAGGGGGTGCCATTGTAGGCTACGGCGCGGTGTAGGGGCAGCTCGCGGCAGCATTGCTCCGCCATCCATACCCCGAATGACCACGCAAAAAGATAAATGCGGCGGTAGCGGCTGAACGCCTCGGCGCGCAGCGGCACTACCGCCGTGTAATTGTAGCAGGCCAGTACATCATACCCCGCCGGGGTAATGTGGCAGATGGCGTTCGGTGATGCCGCCCATCCCAGCATGTAGATGATGAGGTCTTGATTCCCCTCGTCCTGTACCAGCCAAGTTTGTTGCATACGTGTGGTGATTGTTTATTCGCTGTACTCTGCCCAGCTGGAGGAGGTTTCCCACACGCGCACGCGCTCCAAGCGCACACAATCGCGCACGGGATAAGCGGTGCCGATGCCCTGGGATGCATTGCGCAGTGCCTGTGCGGCAAAGCGGAATACCGTGTGAGCCATGGCTTCGCTGGTGGGGTCCTGCTGCTCAAAGGGGATGATGCGCTCCCCGTAGATGCGGCGGAAATCCTCGTAGTGCTCATCCTGCGTGTTCATGCACAGCGCGTGGTCGAAACGCTGCAGGAAATCGCCCATCATCTCTTTGATGGCCTTGAAATCCAGCACCATGTCATTGGCATCCAGCGTTTCCGCGGCGAACACCAGCTCCACACTGCGCGTATGGCCGTGCGGGAACTGGCAGCTGCCGGGGTGCTTGGAGAGCAGGTGCCCGCTCTCCAGCTCTATCATTTTGCAGATTCGGAACACGGCGGTATCAGCAAACCGGGGTTACGCCCTTCTTGAGGATGATGTTGCCGTACTTGGCAGTCTCACCCGTTACTACGACGGCGTAGGCTTTCTTGGCGCGCTCGTAGAAGGCGTAGCGCTCCTCGCGCTCAATCTCGCCCTCATAGCCCAGTGCCTTGCGGTACTTGGCCTCCACGGCGGGGTCCAGGGTGTCACCGGGCACAGCCTCCATCATCACCACGGGGGTGGCGTAGGCATCCAGCTCGAAGAGGGGGATGATGCCGGCAAGCAGCGTGTCCACCCCCAAGCCGTCGGCTCGCACCACATTGCTGTTGAAGGTGTGGCCCGGGAAGTGTGCGTCGGAGAATACGATTTCATCACCATGCCCCATCTCAGCAAGAATCTTGAGCAGGGTCGGAGATACAACGGGAGAAATTCCTTTTAACATAACACCCGCATATTAGCACATGAAAGCGCCTTTGGCAATACGATTTTTCGCGCTTTCTCGCGCGCCACGTGCGCGAGCTGCATGGCAAGCTCGGAATTGTGACTTTCTCGCCACAATGTATGTGGCGTTTTCATCACAGTAGAAGGCGTGCATACCGCACCGCTCTGTGGTATAAGAAAACCGCTATGAGTACAATATATATAGTGATACTGGGGCTCTTGCTACTGCTGGCGATTTATGATCTGGTGGTGGGTGTCTCCAATGATGCTGCAAACTTCCTGAACAGTGCCGTGGGGGCGAAAGCCGCGCGGCGCAGTGTGCTGTTCGGTATTGCGGCGGTGGGCGTGGTGATAGGCTGCGCCTTCTCCACCGGTATGATGGAGATTGCCCGTAAGGGGGTGTTTATGCCTGCCATGTTCGGGTTTGATGACATCATGATTCTGTTCTTGGCGGTGATGTTGACGGATGTCATCCTGCTGGATTTGTTCAACACGCTGGGCTTGCCCACCTCCACCACGGTGTCTTTGGTGTGTGAGTTGCTGGGTGCAGCCATGGCTGTGGCGTTGTTTGTGATGCACCATAACCCGGAGGCCTCGCAGGTGCTGGGTGATTACATCAATACGGATGAGTGCTTTAAGATGATAACGGGCATCTTCTGCTCCGTGGTGGTAGCCTTTACCTGCGGTTGCGTGGTGATGTGGTTCTCTCGTCTGCTGTTCAGCTTCCGTTATCACAAGGCGTACAAATACATCGGCGCCTTGTGGTGTGCTCTGGCTCTGACCGCCATTACTTACTTTGCCATTTTCAAGGGGCTGAAGGGCAGTACCCTCATGAACAAAGAGCTGCTGGCTTGGCTGGATGCCAACTTGCTGCTGGCCACGGCTGCCGCCTTCGTGGTGTGGGCGGTGGTATGCTCCGTGTTGCAGTATGTGTTCCGCGTGAACTCGCTGAAGCTCGCCGTACTGGCGGGTACGGGTGCGTTGGCGCTCGCCTTTGCCGGTAATGACTTGGTGAACTTCATCGGTGTGTTCATGGCTGCCAAGGATTCCTACTTTGTGGCGGCGGATTATGTGGCTGCCGGTGGCGATTTGGAAACGCTCAAGATGGGCAGCCTGATGGCGCCGGTGCAGGTGAATGCGCTCTGGCTGCTGGGTGCCGGCGTGGTGATGGTGCTTGCCCTCGTCTTCTCCCGCAAGGCGCGCACGGTGATTGAGACGGAGGTAAAACTTGCCCGCAGCTCCGCCACCGGTAAAGAGCGCTTCGGCTCATGCCTGCCGGCGCGTGCCATGGTGCGCTACACCCGCAAGGTGGTCGCTGCCATTGCCCGCATCACCCCTGCGCCGGTGGCTCGTTTTGTGGAGAACCGCTTCCGTCCGCTCACGGCGGAGGAGGATGAGGGCGTGGCTTTCGACCTCATCCGCGCCTCGGTGAACCTGACGGTCGCTTCTCTCCTGATTTCTCTTGCCACCTCCATGAAACTGCCGCTTTCCACCACCTACGTCACCTTCATGGTTGCCATGGGTAGCTCTTTGGCAGACCGCGCGTGGGGCAGGGACAGCGCTGTGTACCGCATTACCGGCGTGCTGGCGGTTATCGGTGGATGGTTCATGACGGGTATCGGCGCCGTGACGGCGGCATTCCTGACGGCTGCTGTCATGATGTACGGCGGTGTGTGGGGTATTGGCATCATGCTGCTGGTGGCGGTCGCTATTCTGCTTAAGAATGCCTTTGCCTACCGCAACCGCGATAAACATGAGGTGCGCTACATCGACCTCAGTAATCGCGATGCCGTGCGCGAGCTCGGTGTGGCTGCGGCAGAGCGCTTGGCGAACGTCATGAGCATTTACCGCGGCACGGTCAAGGCGCTGCTGGCGGAAGATCGCGATGCCCTCAAAAACATGCGCCGCCTTGCCCGTGGCATTGCTCGCACGCAGCAGGCGCTCAAGGATGATGAGATTCTGCCCACGCTGCAGGGCGTTGACCCCGCTCATGCTCCGCAGGCTCAGGTGCTCTTCCGCATCAGTGAGAGCAGCATCAGCGTGGCGGAAAGCCTGCTGGTCATTGTGAAGAGTAGCTACAAGCACATCGACAACAACCACGCCGGGCTGAATCCCGCTCAGGCGGAAGACCTGCTCGCCATGTGTGATAAGGTGGGTCGCTTCTTCCCGGAGATGAGCGCCCTGCTTAAGAGCGGTGATTACAGCGGCATGGCTGTGGTCATGAGCCATGCGTCCGACCTCAGTGATGAGTTCGCGGACTGCATCACCCGCCACCTCCTGCGTGATTCGCAGGATGAAGGCGGCATGCGCAACGGTATCCTTTACCTCAGCTTGCTGAACGAGACCCGCGCCATGGTGCGCAAGGCCTTCTCCCTCATCAAGGAGCAGAAGGAGCTCATGGAGCTTTACCCGCAATAAATGGCGCGTGCCTCCGCGCCGCTGCCCCCGCATGGCGCTGCCTTTCCCCGCTCGGCGGGGTGGGTGGCAAGTGCGGGGGCTTTTGTTGCTACCGGTGGCACGTTTTTCCTATTTGGCTAGTGTGAGACACAGTTTATACTTGACGTGCCCCCCTGTTTTTTCTATACTGCAGCATATACTTACCAGCCATGCGCAGTGTATTTGTTTGCGTTGCCCGGGCCCCGAACAGTGGTGAGTATAAGAGCTGAGGCTTCACCGCCAAGGCTTAACCATTCAAACAAAATAAACTATATGAAACTGAATAAAGTGATCACCATGGCTTTGGTGGCCCTCTTCTCGTTGAGCGGTCTCCAGGCTCAGTCGCTGTCCCCTTCCACCAAAACACATTGGGATAAGGGTACTCTTGTTGTAGAGACTCCTGCCCGCGCTGAGGGGCAGACCCATGTGCTCAACCTCACTGCACCCAAGATGAAGACCGTGCGCGTGGCTTTCGTCGGCCTCGGTATGCGTGGCCCGGGTGCTGTTAAGCGTTTCACCTACATCCCCGGTGTTGAGATTGTTGCCCTTTGCGACTACGAGCGCGAGCGCGCCGAGAAGTGCCAGAAGGCTCTCCGCGAGGCCGGTTTGGCTCCTGCCGACATCTACTACGGTGAGACCGGCTATGAAGAGCTTTGCAAGCGCCCCGATATTGACCTCGTGTACGTTGCTACCGACTGGGATCACCACTTCCCCGTGGCTAAGTGCGCTCTGGAGAACGGCAAGCACACCGCCATCGAGGTGCCCAGCGCTATGAACCTGGAGCAGTGCTGGGAGCTCATCGACCTTTCCGAGAAGACCCGCAAGCACTGCATGATTCTGGAGAACTGCTGCTACGACTGGTTCGAGCTCGACTCCCTGAACATGGCTCAGCAGGGCGTGCTCGGTGAGGTTATCTACGCCAAGGGCGCTTACATCCACAACCTCGACCCCTTCTGGGACGAGTACTGGGTGAACCCCAACAATGACCCCGAGAAGCTCGGCTGGCGCATGAAGTACAACCGCGAGAACCGCGGCGACGTGTACGCCACCCACGGCCTTGGCCCCGTTGCTCAGGTGATGAACATTCACCGTGGTGACCGCTTCAAGACCCTCGTTGCTATGGACACCGCTTCCTTCCACGGCCGTGAGTACGTGGAGAACAAGACCGGCAAGCCCTGCCCGGAGTTCCGCAACGGTGACCACACCACCACCCTTATGCGCACGGAGAAGGGTAAGGTTGTTGAGATTCAGCACAATGTGATGAACCCGCAGCCCTACAACCGCCTCTTCCAGCTTACCGGTACCCGCGGTTTCGCCAACAAGTACCCCATCGAGGGCTTCGTGCTGGAGAGCAGCCACATGGCCGGTGCTGAGGGCGCTCCCAACTTGGAGGATTTGGACTCCCACTCCTTCATGTCCGAGGAGAACATGAAGGCTCTCCGCGCTCACTATCGTCACCCCATCATCAAGAAGTATGGTGAGATGGCTGAGAAGGTAGGTGGCCACGGCGGTATGGACTTCTTCATGGACGTTCGCATGGTTTACTGCTTGCAGAACGGTCTGCCCCTGGATATGGACGTGTACGACTTGGCTGAGTGGTGCTGCTTGGCTGAGCTCGGCTCCCTCTCCATGGACAACGGTAACTGCGCTGTGTCCTTCCCGGACTTCACCCGCGGTCACTGGAATGAGGTGAATGGCTACACCCATGCTTGGGCTTCCCCGCAGGATGAGGCTGCCACGGATGCTGCCGCTGCTGCTTACACCGCTGCCCAGAAGGCTGCTGTTGCCAAGTATGAGCTCTGGAAGCTCTATGACGCTGCTGCTAAGGCTGAGGGCGAGGCCAAGGAGGCTGCTCTCAAGGCCTACGCTGAGGCTCAGAAGAAGGCTCAGGCCGAGTTCGACGTGCAGTAAAGCTCACCTTGCATAATTATTATTTACCCTCGCGGTAATATCTGAAACCCTGCAGTTTTTACAGCTGCAGGGTTTCTGTATAAGGGAACTTCTAATTAGTCTCTACTGAGCGATAAATCGGAATTTGAAGCCCCGAAAGGGGCGATTTCGCGTGAGCCCGATAGGGCGAACGTTCACGTGAGTGACAGCGAGCGTTCGCGCGTAGGGGCGCAAGCCCCAAGCGTTCGTGTGAGCGTTAGCGAGCGTTCGCGTGAGCCGCAGGCGAACTGAAATGTGTATTACTGCGGGCGTATGCCCGCCTAACTTAAAGCCCCGTAGGGGCGACGGACGTTAGGCAGGCGGTGGAGTGAGCGT
>JAEIGA010010426.1_pt1 | contig 14085 bp, 8 predicted proteins | sample 9270691 | NCBI WGS metagenome assembly JAEIGA01 (sample SAMN17057246, study PRJNA624740) | gut metagenome | biome: biome; isolation source: fecal sample | host: Bos grunniens | place: China: Xizang | collected 2019 | reverse complement strand
CTCTTCTTCACTGACGGCTTAACAAAGTTCTTTCTTGCGCGAAGCTCACGGATTGCACCTGTCTTCTCGAATTTTCTCTTGAACTTCTTGAGTGCCTTCTCAATGCTCTCACCATCCTTTACTGGAACTATAATCATGCTTAAATCACCTCCTTTTTATTATAGGGCTGCAAAGATAAGCATATTATTTTGATTTCAAAATATTTTTGAACACTTCCATTCCATTGGTAGCCACATCCTTGATATGTGTCAGACGGCCGTCGCGGACAGGCACATCCTTAGGGTCTATTATATATATAGGTGTGGTCAATTTCGCATAGCGGTAAAGGCCGGCGGCAGGATAAACCTGAAGAGATGTTCCTACGATAAGGAGTATGTCAGCCGCCTCGACAGCCTCGATCGCAGCCTCGATCTTCGGAACAGCCTCACCGAACCACACGATATGAGGACGGAGCTGGGCCCCGTTCGGAGCAAGGTCGCCGACACTTATGGAATCCGCCCCTATATCAAAAACTGTTTCCTCAGAAAAACCGTCCATTTCATTGCAACAGTTCTCCGGACGCACCTTTGTCAGTTCTCCATGAAGATGGATGATGCGGGTGCTGCCTGCCCTTTCATGGAGATTGTCCACGTTCTGGGTCACGACTGTCACATCATAATCCTTTTCAAGTTCTGCAATGGCGATGTGGGCAGCATTCGGCCTTACTGTCGGGAGCTGAGCTCGACGATCATTATAGAAATCGAGAACCAGCTGAGGATTTCTATACCATCCCTCGATAGAAGCGACATCCTCAACCTTATGATTCTCCCAGAGTCCGTCGCTATCCCTGAATGTAGTGATGCCGCTTTCGGCACTGACTCCTGCTCCTGTCAGGACTGTCAACTTCTGCTTCATGCTATTCCGAAATATTTTTTGGTAATCCAATATTCAAAAAGCGGATCAAGAATCACCGGCTCATCCTTTTCGTTAAAAGTTATGATTTCCTTCTTCTTGAGAGCATCCTTCACCCTGCGCACGTTCGCAGAAGAATTCAATCTATACTTCTCTATCACATCAGAAGCGCTGAATCGTACGACACCATCAACTACCGCACGCATAAGGCTGATCTGATGGTCAGTCAAGTCATTTACCATAGAAATGAAGCGTGGCTCATGAACAGAAACGATGGTCTTGAGAGCCTCCATAAGGATTCCTTCATTAAGATAACCTCTTGACATAGAATCACATATAGAGACAAAATGATTGAGATACCACATATTTGCTCGGAACAGACGGCAGGCTCCGATCACAAGATCCCTCTCGATGACCTTACCTGTGGCACGGAAACCTCTGATGATGTGGTCTATCACTTCACGGTCATCCACCATCTCGAGCGGCAGATGCTCGAACTGCCTGTAAAAGAACTTCTTCTCCTCGAAAATATACTTCATGGCATTTACAAGAGATCCGCACATGATGAAGCTGACTGACCTGTCTGCGGTCTGAGACTTCTCCTTGAAATATGCCTCCATCTGCGCGAAAGTCTTCTCATAGTCATCAGATCTCATGAGATTCTGAAACTCCTCGATGATGACGATACATGGGATATTCCTGTCTGCTGCAATCCTTGCCGGAAGTCTGAGCATCGCGGCAACATCATTGGCATCCGCGCCCCAATTCAAAGACACCACCTCGTCAGCGGAAGCGAAACGCTCCTGGTCAAAGACAAAATGAGTACCCTCAAGATACTTCTCAACAACACCTGCATACTCTGTCGGAGTTGAGAATATCGGTTTTATGACTGCTGTTCCATACTTCACGAGAAAATCCTCCAATGTCCTGACATTGAACAGATTGACCCATGCCACAGCGAACTGTTTTCCGGCAGATCTCATATTATATAAAGTCTGCTGCACTACCGACATCTTTCCGGACTTCGGCGGTTCATATATGACCACCTGCTCTCCTGCTTCAAGGAGATTGCCGAGAATATTGCATTCAGTCTTTCGTCCGATGAAATTCTTGCCGGTCACATACCGGTCGTATACAAAAGGAGTGTCCATAGGCTTTTCGTTTTAACTGAGCAAATTTAGCATTTATCACCAAGAAATGCAACAGAAATGTTACGTAAGTTTTGTATGCTATCAGAGACTGGTCTCAATCAATATTCCTACTTCGCATCACGGGAGGTTATGCAGCGGACAGGGAGGCCCATTGCTCGATAATTTGGATGTTGCATAGGTTTAAAAGTATTATTTCCACTTCCTGTATAATAAAAATAATAAGCATTATTGCCTATATCTTCTGAAGCAGCCCATAATCCTCCATTACCTGTGCTATATTTACCAGTCGAACGATCCCTCACACCAGCGGATGGATAATATGTTGTATTTCCTGTTTTAACTGCCCCGGCCAAATAAAACAGCCATCCGGCATCATCCTTACCGGAGGTCGAATAGTTATTTGGCCAGTTTGGTGCATAAGCTTCTTTAGCATCTATATCTCCGAATTCAAGCCAGATATTATAAACAGGAAGTTGCCATCCTGGCGGGCACGGATCGAAAAAGCTTTTGCCCTCTCCATTTTGAACGTCCATTTTCAAGTCATTCCAGGTATATGAATTATAGGCAGTTTCTCGTGTCCAATTTGAATTGCTTACAAAATAAGTCAAAGGACGACACACAGACATGTAAATATCTGCATCAAGACCTGAAGCAATTGCAAGAGACACCTTCGAAAATCCATCGCCAGTCGGAACATATACTTCATTCATTGTCGGGAAAGGATCTTTTCTGCCATATTGATAAAACATACCGGCGGATTTTTTATAACCATCTTCCCTAGTGTATCCGATTGCACCAAGATTTCTATCCATGATATATCTGTTTGCATACATCGGGATATCATCAAATGATGAATATCGCTGCACACTTCCGTTTGCAACAGGATACATATAATCATCATTCCAATCACTACGGTCCTCATAAGGATCATAGTCCGTCATCCATATATGCCAGCTCCACATGTAACCATCATTTGCAGCACTCCATGAGGCTGATGCTCTTCTGACACCGATGACCACATTGCACGGAACGCCTATTGCCTCATCAGTCGTTACGAAAGTAAAGTATCCGTCATCTGCAAGTCCCCTATACGTATCAGTAAGAGAACCATCTTCGTTACAGAACTTGATAACCTGCTTATTTATATCCTGCCAGATAACTTCCGCCACCCACTCTTGACCATTTCCAAACAGATGATCCTTCCAGTCAGCATTCAGTTGTCCTGACTCACTCTTCCAAAAGGTATTGATACGATTCTCGATTGGAACTACATATCTGACATTTGAGCCATCTGATGGATTGACCAGATATGAATTCGAGTCCTCCAGCTTGACAACGCTCATATCCTCAACGCGATTATCATTGACATCACCGGACCTGTTGAAATCAACAACCAGCTCATACAGATGGTTCGACTTGATATTAAAGTCATTAATATCATTTGCACCTGGATACAGGCGATATCTCATAGGCTCATATGAGTCCTTTCTTGTCGCAGATATCTCAACATATGTCGCATCGGCAGGAGCATTCACATTCTTTCCAGCTTCAGTTGTGGAATTATTCGTGCCCTGCATGTTACGTGGAAGATAATACAGCAGATGAGTTTCCGAATCTTCCTGCAGATTCAGAATATCTTTTTCAAGGTTTACATAGTCTACAACCGAAGCATCCGGAAAAACAGTTTCATCTGCATAGAATTGATCTACAACATAAAGTCTGTCAGGGATATTCTTCAGTTGAACTGAGTTGATGACAAGTCCAGAAGAGGCTTCGTTCCTGATTGTCAGAGACAATTTCGCCACATTCCTGAAAAGGAAGCAGTCGATTGAAGAAGTAGACGCCATGATATCCACCGCGCCATTCATAAGAAGGTCATTGCCTTGACAAAGGTCTGCAGAAGATCTTACCATAGCAGCCGAAGATTTCAAAGCAGCCAATGTGTTATAAGATACGCTTGACAGAAATGAAGGATTGTGAGTGTTTGCAATAACTATCGCTTTATAGACAACTCCTGCAGAAGACGGAAGAATTACAGAAATAGGTATCTTTTCCAAAACATCAAAATCTTCCGTACTATAATATCTTGGAGTACCAATAAGGTTGTCGCTGGCATCATATTCAAAGAACCAGAAATCTGCTACAGCGTAATCCGAAGACACTCCCTCATCAACAGGATCCTTTACAGCCTTCGAATCCACTGGTGTTCCACTCATGATCATAGGAGAAAGATTCATTGAAATAACAGTCTCGCAACCACGGTCAAGTAACAACTCACGAGCGCAGCCTGCCACACACATAAGTGCTGACACAATCACAATAATATTGATTACAATCTTTCTTTTCATGATTATTCCTGTATACATCTTACCGGGAAAGCCAAATACCTATAGAACGGTCTGTCATAGTGAAAGAAATAGAGGGTATTGTTATCATAGTACAGATAATAAGCATTGCCATCACTACGAGGAGTGGCTGTCCATAAGCCTCCTGTTCCGGTTAAGTTTGTAGTTAGTATACCTGAGCTCCACGGTCTGTTGCTGCTGCCAGGAAAATATGCAACATCCCCACTCTTGCTTTCCCAACCTGACTCTCCTGACAGATATACCAGCCAACCTTTATACTTGTCGAACAGTTCTTTATTCTGACTGACATCTGTCCAACTCACACAATTTGATGCATAGACCTTGTCTTTATATCCCATTGAACTGAACGCAACTGCATCAGGCAGCTTCCAACCAGGAGGGCAAGGATCGAAGAAAGTCTTTGTTGAACTCTCGGCCCCATTCTTGTCAAGGTCATTCCACCTGTAAGCGACCAATCTGTTGTCTACCACCCAATCATTGCCGCCAGTTAATGAATTCCTTTTATAATAATTAAACGGCTTGATCACAGAAGCATAGATTGCTGCCGGCCCGAACTGAATAGAAACGCCATAATCATCATGATTATCAGATCCGTCATCGAATACCTTGGCAGCTCCTTTTATATCATACATCCTTACTCCAGGGAAAGGATCTTTCCTTCCATAAGCATAATACATTCCGGATGCCGCTTTGACTTCTTCCTGTGTTATACCTGAATATGGCTGAAAGTTGTACATGGTAGAGCCAAGATTCCTATCCATCATGAACTTGCCGTCATACATTTGTATTTCTTCAAAAGCTGCATACTTGTGCAGATTGCCTCCTGGTACCTGGTAAGCATATTTGCCTTCTACCCAACCTCCCACATTAGAATCGGGATCATAGTTTGTAAGCCATATATGCCAACTCCACATATATCCGTCATTGAAAGGATCCCACCCATCCTTTGCACTCCGGACTCCTATGACAACGTTACAAGGTCTGCCCACTGCAGCGTTTGTAGTGACAATAGAAAAAGATTCACCTGCCCTACCGCCTTCATAAGTATCAGTAAGAGAACCGTCTTCGTTGCAGAACTTGACAACCTGCTTATCTATATCCTGCCATATGACCTCCGCTACCCATTCATTCGTCCCGTTTATTGTGTAACTGTTCCAATTGGAATTGATCTTTCCCTCACTACTCTGCCAGAACTTATTGATTCTATCCTTTATAGGAACAGTATACTTGATACCGAGATCAGCTACCGGATGTATCATATAAGAATTGGCATCAGCGAAAACAACTTCACTAAGATCCTCCACGCGAAGATCATTTCCTGTACCCATGCTATTGAAATTAAAATCAATATCATAAAGATAGTTCGGCTCTATATCATAATTATCCTCATTATTCTTACCTAAGTAGAATCGATATCGCACAGGAGTATTTCTGTCAACATGCACAGCCATCACCTCAACATACGTCGAATATGAAGGTGCTGTGGAATTCTTGTCATACTCTGCATCCGAATCTGCACTTCCGCGCATATTGCGTGGCAGATAATATTTTAGAGAATGATGTTGTCCAGGGTGGATATCAACCTCATCCGTTTCCAAATCAACAAATGTCACAGAAGATGTATTAGGAAAGTCGGCTACGCCATCATGCATATGGTCAGCATAATACAACTTATTGCTTACACTCTTCAGCTGTACAGACGTTATCCTGATTCCTGATGAGGCTGCATTGGATATATTGACATCCACTCTAGCCACATTTCTATACAACTTACATGAAATAGATTCTGCATCTGATGTCACCAAAACTGAACCATTCATCAATAAGTCCTTATGACCTGCTTGATAGAGATCTGAAGATGATGTCACTATCTCACACGACTCAGTCAAGGCAGCAAGAGTTCCATAATCTATCTTATTGACCAATGAATTGTTATGGGTATTTGCAAGAATGACCGTAGTATAACCGTTCTGCGGTCCAGGCTCAGATGGTAGAAGTACCGACACTTGTTGCGATGTCTCCCCTTTCGTCCTATAATATGTTGGCTTTCCAATCAGTGCTCCTTTGGAGTTATATTGGAATATCCAGAAGTCCGATATGACATATGTCGCTTCCAGTCCCTCATCTATAATCTCTTCTACTGACTTTGAATCAGGAACAAGATGATTTACCGGAGCTGCCGACAAATACAAAACCATGTCCTTCTCCACAGATTTATCCGCTGAGAGACTATCCGCACAAGCCAACAGGCAGTATGCTGAAAGAACAAGAAAGAAATATTGTAAAGCCACCTTCATATCAACCTATAGTAAAATCTATACCACCATCTTTAGCTGACTGCCATCCATTCAGAGTCCACTTTCCTATTTCTATTGTCTGGGATAATACGCCGATCTCTGATGAACTGGTACCACCGGTCTGCCATCCATTCGATGTGCCGTCGTAAACATCAAGCACCACACCGATATAATCAGACTCTACAAGAATCCTATACACATAATCATGCTGTGGCATAAGTTCAAGAATCTGGTCATTAAGAGGCATACGGATCTCAATGTTTCTTCCACCCTGATTTATAAGACATGTCATATATATGTATTCACCATCAAGGACATTCGAAGACACTATGACACCAAGACGAGACGCTGCCTCCTGTTTTGAAGCATATATTCCAGAAGCCACATACAACGGCATTTCTGTCTTATAAAACAATTCATAATTATTAACTCCAGGAGTAACCGTATGACCAGCATCATATATCAGTGACAGTTCGCGCTCCTGCCTTGCAGCCTTCATCTTTACTTGTCGCAACGCCGGATATACTTGAACGGTCTCACCAGCGGCGTGTACACCAATTACGGTTACCCTCGAATCAACGACCGAGAAGTCAACCACACCTGGTTTTTTGTAAAACTCAAAACTGACTTTGCTTCGAGGATCATACAAAGACTCTGTAAAATTTACAGGTCCGTAACCTCCCACCTGCACCAATTTAGGAGCATTAAAATAAAAATCACCTCCCGAATCCGGCACAAAATCAAAAGATCCGTCATCATTACATTTCATTCCCGGAGAAGCCAGGACGAGATAAACTTTGTCACTGACGCCATTGATACCCTTCTCCGGGTTTTCGGCCAGAAATCCTCCATTATCTCCAAGTTCACAGGCTATAAGGTCTACAACTCCTTCCTTTTTGTAATAGGTCCCGCTCTGACGATAGCCTCTATCATTTTCATTATACATGAGGATCCTATATGTCGATCCGCTTGACACAGCTTGCACGGCTTTTGTGTCAATGGTAAACTTCATAGCTTCCTCCGGCACATCCTGCACCTTTGTGCATGCCGCCAGAAGAATCAATGAAAAAAACATATATCTTAACCAACTCATAATCTTATATAGGAAGTGATATTATCTCAGTAGTCCATTGCTGCTCTACTCCAACAGGACGAAAATCCATTGTATTGTCAAGAGTAAGCTTGTAAATATATTTATAGCCTCTCTGAAAAGCATCAATGGTCTGGCTTACTCCATCCATAGTAGCTGGCAGATAGAATTCCGTTTCTGCTGAAATACCATTGAACACAAACGACAACTTCATTTCTTTTGATGCAAGATCCAGATCTTTGACAGGAGGCATAATGATATAGAAGCTGGTTGGAGTTCGTGAAAGACCTTTTTTCGGTTCTATTTTGATCATGTTTCCTTCTGCCCCAGATAAAGCGTCATCCAAGTCCTCAGCAGTGCAATCAAAAGTACCGGATGCGACTAATCGTCCTTTGGAATCTGTAAGAGTCATCGAAGTAAGAGAGATGCTTCCATCATATTTGCATTGTATTCTCACTTCAAGACACGTCATAAGATGTTGAAACGCCAAAGTCCGGCTCAAAGGGCCTGCCGTATCATCACGTGTAAGCTTGACCGGGACAGCAGTCATCCAGTCATCTTCACCACTGACAAACGGGATTCTTGTAATATCGTCAGCACCCGACACCCATGGATAGTAAGCATACAGATCCACAGCCCTCTGCTTCAGAATGTGAAGACTTGACTCCCCTTCCTTCTCAACTCCAAAAGGATAATAAGTCCATTTGTTCACGCCATCTGCAAACAAAAATTCAGCCTTGAGATTATCGAATCCTCTGATCTGAGGAGTGACCTTGCTCCCCTGATGCATCAACCACAAACCCACTTTATATGGAGTTTGAGAATGAACAAAATTATTGTTTTCCGAGTCAATAGCAGCCTTGGATGATATGGTTGCCGTTATCAATGGTGCCTCAAGATAAAGAGGCACTGTCTCAGCATCTCCAGACAATTCGGTTTCCTTATTGCAGGACATGACGACAGACAACATTACTGCCAATGTAAATGCTGCTGAAATAACTCTTGATATGTTGTTCTTTTTCATCAACTTATATTCCCGCTAGCTGTACCGCCATCAACCCACTTGGTCACTGACGTTGTAAATTTCATATCTGCAAGATCCACCTCGAAATTGATATTCAGTTGAACTTCTCCAGAAATTTCAACATCTGACAGATCTATAGTCTTCGGATCATCATTATTGATTGTCACCACAACCTCACCCAAGTTACCCGGCATCAGATACATCGTGAAATCTTCAATTAAAACAGGTTCTGTGGAATCGATAAGATGATCAGAACCATCATCTTCACCAATATGAACCGATATTGAACCTTCCTGAACAACATCAAACTTATCTGCTGACCAATCATAATTCGCCACAAGTGGAGTTTTATTGACTTTAATCTCATTCACAAGGTAAGAATATCCTCCTTCATTCGAGACACTGAAACTGAACTGCACTTTGCATAACAGATGTCTGAAAACCATCGGAACACTTCCTCCTGCCGCTGTGCGTCCTTCAGACTTCGCTACCATCAGATCCACATCTGCGTTCTCACTCATTGTAAAGGTAAATTTCGGCTTTCCTGTGTTTTCATCATAAAACTTCAGACCGACATCAGACGGCTGATTGGAAAATGGAGAGTAAGCATAAAAATCAACATGACTGCCTGCTTTCTGAGGCCAATAATAAAGATCATCCGCACTCCAATATGAACCTTTGTCTGTCACCCTGACCTTATCCATCAAAAGCTCCTCATCATTCACTAATGCAAAGACTCCGAAACTTTCAAAATCAGGAACATTTGATTCTCCGCCTCGAACTTCGACAAAATAGTCATCAACAGCAAAACTTATGGGAATGCACGATTCATCCCCTTCCCTATTGCAGGAAAGAGCTACGGACAGCACAAGAAGACTTGTCAGAATATGTAAACCCCTGATTGTCATCGCTCCTACATTAGTATATCCATTCAGTTGAAACTTCAGCACTATCAAACACGATATCTTCACCGACAGTGAAGTTCAATGTGTAGATTTCACCGGCTTTGAAACCGCCAGCAAAATAAAGGTGCTATATAGAAATGTCTTCATACTACCTTTCTGTCTAAAGATAAACCGAACAAATTTAACCAATAACCTCCACAAAACCAAAGGTTTTTAAAATATCGGTCCTCCACCGAAAACATCTCAATATTTACGATATTTCTATCTCCAGCACTTGAAAGAGATTGACATTGAGTTATTTTATCCCACCACAACAACAGTTATTGTCTCCATTCACTCCAGTTTTATTGAGATCTTTTCTTCATCATGTGTGATGGAAGAGGTTTTATGCTCTACATCAAACTGATATATACCTCCATCCAGGCTATTCAATTTAGTAATGACTTTTTTGCCTGCAGGTATGTCATATGCCCATGTCCAGTTATCTATGAGCGTGACAGTATAAGTATCTATAGGGACCTTGACGATTTTTTGTTCATCATATTGATTTTGCGTTCCATATACCGGAATCAGGTAATTTCTGCTTGTTTGTGCTCCTGTAACATTGAAGACACAGCTCTCTCCTGGTTTAAGTCCCTGAACCCTGATTGTCAGATCTGAAAACAGAAATCCCAAGGCAAGGGAAACATAGCAATCTTTTAAATCTCTATATGGTTCATCCTTAGATAATTCATACAACCTCATATAAATACTACCTAGTCCTTGCGCAACTCTAAAACGGTGTTCAAAGGTTGTCAGTTGCGTATTACCTTTTGCTATATTTGTGATATTATAGTCTGCGTCATTCGTAAAATAATCTTCATACCAGCCCAAACCTTGAGCATTGCCGGCGTAGTTCTGCAATCTCATATTGGCAATGTTAGGCAATCTGAGAGAAGTGTTGACTCCATTTGCAAAAAGGTCATCAGCAGATATATCAGCTGTATTTGCATAAACGCCTAATGTGCTGAAATCACCAAATGTCAGCTTAGAGTTGCTGGAAATGTAGATTCCGCCTCCTATACCTTTTACGTTATCGGCTTCAACCTTGTATCCTGTTTTGAATTCTGGTTCCTCAGGATTAAATGATGCATATGAAGCCTTGTTTAGAGAAAGTAGTCCTCCGTTATATGTCATTTCAGCATTGGAAAGGAAAATACCTCCACCATTGCCTTCTGTAGCTTCATTCTCGGTTAGTTTGCAACCGTTTACATTCATTCTTACTATTGATGTAGAGCTTGTTCCCTCCAGACAGATTCCTCCTCCTGCTGATTTTGCCTTATTTGAAGAAATCGTGCCATTGGAAAGAGTTACATTACCGCCAGCCACATAAAATCCGCCACCTTTTCCTACTATTGCTTCATTTCCGATTACTTCACCGCCTGTAAGGGACACAGTTCCGTTATTAATATAAACGCCTGCTCCATTTCCCTCCTGCGATGTATTTGCAACAACCTTTCCACCAGTCATATTGAATATTCCAGCATTCAAATAGATGGCACCTCCATCGGATGTTGTACTATTGTCTTTGATATTACCTCCATTGATGTTCAATGTTCCTGTACCAGCCAGATAAACAGCACCGCCATTCTGTGCTCCTGTACAATGGGAGATTGTACCACCTGATATTCCAAAAGTTCCTCCTAACAGATATATTGCTCCGGCTTCAGTTCCGCTGCAGTTGTCAATCAATCCATCGGTCATGGTAAATGTACCGCCTTGCATAAATACAGCTCCACTATCTGATCCTTTGAAATCTTTAATAGTACCCGCAGTCATAGTGAATTCACCGCCTGACATATAGATGGCCTCTTGGTTTACATCTGACGACCCGGTAATACTTCCGCCATTTACAAAGACTTTACCTGTACCGGCCAAATATACTGCAGCACCATTTTTGTCAGCCGTATTGTTTACCATATTGCCCCCTGAAATCGTAAATGTTCCACCTGTCATATAGACTGCGCCTCCGGTAGTTCCCTTGCAATTTTGTATAGTACCACCAGTCAAGGTTGCAAGTCCATTAGGGTCAATCATATACACAGCACCTCCAGGCTGGTCTGTGATTGAAGACGTCAGGGTTCCGCCATTCATCTCAAACACACAACCATCGGTTGCGGTGGCTCTCATTACTGTTCTTCCGGAAATTGTGCCACCATTAATATATACCTTTGCCCATCCGATCTGATCACTTTTGGAACCTCCTATACCACCACCGATGTAGTCATTAATGGTTAATGTGCCACCATTTACTGTCAACTTTACATTGCCTCCAGTATTTGCCTTGCTTCGTCCACCACCGATGGATTTAGCTCTGATAATGGTATTTTCACCTGAAATAGTAATTTCTGCATTGCCTCCGACTCCTTTGTTTGCTCTACCGCCTCCTATACCACCAGTATTGGCTGTGATATCTCCGCCTGTAATGGTAATAAGGCCTTCTCCGCCATAATCGCCTACGTTTGAACTGTTTGTACCACCGCCACCGATATCTGCACCGTTTTCTGAATTGGCTACTATTTTTCCACCATTAATTGTAATATTGGCATTCCCGGCATATCCAGAACTCAATGACCCTCCTGCTCCAATAGCAGCCCCACAACCATTGCCATCTCCCTTATTGGTTATTGCAGTTATATCTCCGTTGTCGATAATGATGATAGCATCTTGTCCATGACCTGTACTACCTCCTGCGCCTGAACCAATGGCAGAGCCGTAGTGCCCTGATGCTTCAATCTTTCCATTATGAATATGAACCGTTGCTCCAGCGGGACTTTCAGAACTGTTTCCACCACCGCCGCCACCTATGGCTGGAGCACGCATTTTGGTAACATTACTGCTGTTCAATTCTAAATTATTGGCTTTAATTGTACCGCCGTAAATGTCCATTGTAACGTATCCGCTACGATATCCGCCTCCTATACAGGCGGCAGAATTGTCCATTCTATATGCGTTTATGTTTCCTCCTGTAATTTTCAATCCACGGATTGTACCCCCTGTTGCCGAAGATGTTGAGGCAGATCCTGTTCCGATTGACGCTCCTCCACCTGAAGATCCTCCGGTATTACCCCAGGTACCCGCCGCCGTAATATGACCGCCAGCTATAGTAAGATTGACCAATGCATTATTTCCTGCATCGACATCAGAACTGCTTGAACCTCCGGTGCCTTCTCCCGATGTTCCAATACCTGCTCCTGCATGATAATAAGTATTGGTTCCACTAAGCGTCTGCCATGCATTTCCACTTCTTGCATCCAGATATCCACAATTGGCATCACATGCAGATTCGTTATAAGTTCCGCTTGTATGACCTTTTTGATGTGCATCATCTGAGTTCCAAGCTGTATATCCTGCTTCACAAGTAATCAGCAACGTGCCATTTGCATCTTTTCCACCACCCTTTTCAAGTCCGGCCCTATTGTATCCGCTATAAAGTATGTTTCTTGTGCCATCTTTAAGTATTATGGCAACAACACTTTGAGCTTTGTTGTACACTGCACAGGCGCAGCCCTCTTTGCCGCCCCTTTTAATGTTTACTCCATTCAGATATATTATGAAATTCCCAGTAACAAAATTAGCTTCTCCTTTATCACCTACACGTATAAAATTTTCTGTTGTAGTTCCGGTAATGATATATTTGTTTGCAGGGTTATGGTCTCCTGAGACTGTTTCTCCATTGCTGTTTTTACCGGAATAGTTAGTATCTGTAAGTAACACACTACTTTTAGAAATGTCAAATGTAATTTCAGTCTGCCCCCAAACAGATGTAGTGCCTGTTAAGAGCAACAGTATGAGGATGAGATATTTTTGCAATAGGTTTCTTTTCATGACAGTTTCGAGGCAATAGTTTCTCCCCAAGCAGCTGTTACAGAAGCCTTGTCACTTTCAGCTTCAACTGCCTGTACAAGTACAACAAAATCCAGTTTCAACCCTTCAGAGTGTTGCGTAGGACTTTTGAATTTTTCAAAAAGATATGACGTAGATTCTGTTCTTTTGAGGGGCTTTTTATAATAATATATATTGGTACTTTCATCGTAAAACCAATTATTTTCCCAATCTTCACTCAGAAGATAGTTGCTGTTTCCTCGCGATATTTTCAAATTCACCGCGTCGGGATCAAGGAGTGCTGCAACATTTCCTGCTTCATCCACCCAATTGCCAATTATCATTGCGCGGATGTAACATGTTTTGTCGTAGCTGTTCTTGATTTGTATTCCATCAATAAAACTGGTGTTTGAAGGTTGAGTCGGGGTTTCTACATCAATGCCCAATCCATCCATCAATGACATTGTGTAGGTATAGGATTTACCTGGTTCCCATTG
>JAEIGA010010425.1_pt1 | contig 14086 bp, 11 predicted proteins | sample 9270691 | NCBI WGS metagenome assembly JAEIGA01 (sample SAMN17057246, study PRJNA624740) | gut metagenome | biome: biome; isolation source: fecal sample | host: Bos grunniens | place: China: Xizang | collected 2019 | reverse complement strand
TTTGCCTTCGAAATACCTACCGTTCTGGCAAGACGCTGAGTTCCGCCGAAACCGGGAGTAATTCCGAGAGAGGTTTCGGGCTGAGCAAATACCGCGTTTTCTGCAGCAATACGGATATCACAGCTTAAAGCGAGCTCACAGCCGCCGCCGAGAGCAAATCCGTTTACAGCAGCGATAACGGGTACGGGAAGGGTTTCGATTTTGCGGAATACTCGGTTTCCGAGAGCACTGAATTCGGCGGCTCCCTTCTGATCGAGATCCTTCATTTCTGCAATGTCTGCGCCGGCGACGAACGCCTTGGGACCGTCTCCGGTAACTATCAAACAACGCAGAGAATCGATGGAAAGAGAATCAACGACGCTCTCAAGCTCGGCGAGAGTCTGAGAATTAAGAGCATTCAGCTGGCTCGGACGGGAGATCGTGATAATTCCGACAAACTCTTTTTGCTCGTACTTGATATTTTCCATACTTTTTCCTCCTAATATTTAATATTCATTACAGTCTATACTCATTATACATTATTTATCAGTGATTTCAATGTAACAAACTAACGAAATATATCAAGATAAACAAGTGGGGAATGGGGATTTTATTGAAGATGTTGCAAACTTGTTATCTTTTTAACAATATTTTTCAAAAAAATGGGCGCAGTGTTACTTAGCCCACTTATCAACTAATTTATCAAGAAGGTCGAAAGCTCCGTCACAAAGCTTTTTCTTGCTTTTGGGGACTATTTTGCAAGGCTTTATGGGACGGGGGGGAGCTACCGCTTTAACGGTTGCCTTAGCTTTGGTCTCCTCTATTTTTTTGGAATTTTTAAATGCAACCTTATCTATGTAACCAAGACGGTCCTCTACCTCATAGAGAGCAATTTTAACAAGCGCACGAAGATCGCTTATCTCATCACGGAAGGCAGAGAGCTCGCGGTTGACCGAGTCCGCCCTTGACTGCGCATCGGATACCACCGAAGAAGCGCGCTTTTCGGCTTCGGATACGATGTTGGCGGCGCTTTGGTTAGCCTGAGCGATAGTGCGGTTGATTTTTTTGGATATAGCCTCATAGCCGCGAACCTTCGCTTCATACTCGTCGATCTGAAGCTTCAATTGATCGCAAAGCTCCATCTGTATAATGAGCTCCTGATTTTTGATCTCATTTTTATTTTTCTGCTGTTCGAGCTCTTTTTTGACATCCTCAAGCGACTCGTTAGCACAAGAAAGCTTTTCCTGTTCATCCTCAAGGCGTTTGGTGAGTGAGGAGATCTCCTCTTTGCAAAGAGAAAGCTCCTGCTCAAGAGAGCCGTTTATCTCTTCAAGACGGGAGATATTTCCGGAGAGTTCATTTTTCTCCTGTTCATACTGCATGGAAATGCTGTCCAAGTAAGAGAGAACGTCCTTTTTATTAAAGCCGCCCAAAGCCGCCTTTCTGAATACGCCGTTAGCTTGTTCTGACACAAGAACCCTCCTCGATATAGGTAATCTGACTACATTATACTACATTATTTTCGGAAAGTAAAATACATTTTTCGGAAAAAAATAAAAAAACATAACAAAAAATGTAATAAAAAGCAAAAAAATATCTCCAAAAGAGGAAATCTTCGGGAGATAAGGATTTTTTGGGTTAATTAATCATCGGTTATTTCGAAAAGCTCGTTTGGAGTGCAGTTAAAAAGTATGCACATCGTTTCGATATTTTCGTAGCGTATCGACTTGGTTTCGTTATTTATCATTTTACTGAAATTTTGGTAGCTCATTCCGAGCTGCTTGTAGAGCCAGTATTTTGTCTTACCGTTTTTCTCCAGCAGTTTAAGTGCGTTTAATTTTATCATAGCAGAGTCTCCTCATTTGTTATATGGAACTATTATATAATGAAAAAAAGAGGACCGCAAGCTATTGCGGTCTGTTGAGCGGGATATTACTGATTATCTCCGAGTCCGAAACTGATGGTGAGGGCTCGGTTTATTTTACCCATAGAGCCGTCATCGAGCTGGCCCATACGTTCCTTGAGGCGTTTTTTATCAATGGTGCGTATCTGTTCAAGAAGTACTATCGAGTCTTTAGACAGACCGCAGCTTGTGGAGTTAAGCTCGATGTGGGTGGGGAGCCGCGATTTTTCGCGTTGGCTGGTTATAGCCGCGGCGATAACGGTCGGACTGTATCTGTTGCCGACGTCGTTTTGTACGATAAGTACCGGACGTACCCCGCCCTGTTCGGATCCGACCACAGGACTCAGATCCGCATAATATATTTCGCCGCGTTTAACATTCAAAGAAATCACGCTCCGTGAAAATAATAGTTGCATAATTATGATTGCCGTAAAACCGTGAGCTTATTCAAAAGAGGGGCTCGTTATATAATATTAAAAATATAAGTTTTTTGATAAAGAAGCGGGTCAAATCTTTTTTCTTATTTTACCGATGAATAAGATGAGAGGAATGACTACAAGTGCTAAGGCGAGGTGTATTATCGGAACGATAACTTCAGAGATAGTTTCGAGTACAAAAGCGTTCGGAGCAATAATCAATGAAACTATTAAAGATATTGCAGCGCAGGGGTAAGCGAAGGGAGTACGCTTTTTTGCCTTGAATACCGTTTTTAAAATTTCGGATATTATTATAAGAAGAGCGGAGAGGAAGATGAAATCGGTAGCTATCCATATAGCTATGACAACGGACTCTATCCTTTCGACAATATTGAAGATGGTAATATTTTTTATCATAACGAAGAAAGGATGCTGCATTTGGGTGAGAAAACCGGAGCCGAAATTTCCGACGGTAGTAACCATAAGAAGAAAGATAATAATTAAGGTGTAGCTGAGCCAGCGGATAGAGAGCTTTTTCTTTGCGGTACGGTCGCCTTTTTCAACATACCCGCTGATAAAGGTCATATATATCCAAACGCTGACGACGTCTACTATCGGAATAGCGGAATAGAGAATGGGCAGGGTATCGTTTATGCTTACGGGCAGGAGATTCCGGATTTTTATGCCGGGTATCGAAAACAAAAATACTACTGCTAAGGTGACTATTAAAACGGAAGTAAAAACCTCTGCGAGTCTGGCAAGACTTTTCACTTCACCGCGGGCGGGCAGCAGCGCAAGGAGTATTGTGACAACGAGGAAAAATGTGATGTTACCGTTATCGTAAACGGTAGAGAGGAGCCTTTCGCCGCTTGTACGGAGAATAAAACCGGAATAGAAAAGCAGCCATACTGCAAAGAGAAGACAAACGGCTCCGCCGATATATTTTCCGAGTGAGCGTATAAATAGATTGGCGAGTCCTTCGTCGCGGCTGCGGTTTTTTATTAGGAAGAGTATAAGAGCTCCGAACAGGAGAAGCGGAACAAAGGCTGCAATCGGAGCAAGCCACGAAGCTGTTCCCGCAAGCTCGGTTGAGCGCTTGGGAAGCAGTCTGATAAGAGGGGAAAGGAGTCCCACAAAAATTACCGCGAATAATTGTTTTGTAGTGATTTTGTCGACCGGTTTCATAAATATTATTCCCTTTCGCTTGCGTGAAGATGTCCGCCGATATCATAGGTTCTGTCGATAGTAGAGGAGACGGAGAGGTTAAAATTAAGAGTCGGGAAGATGTCCTTCCAGGAGCTTTGTATTTTTTCAAATTTAACGGGATTTTTAATATGCAGTATCTTTTCAAATTGCATAAAGTCCGCCGCCATATCCTGAGAAGCATCAATAGCAGCCTGAATAAAGGATTTTTCTTTTTGTGAGAGCTGGTCCTCATAAAAAGAGAGTGTGCTTGGGTCGTAAATATCAATTGGATTTTGCAGCTCCTCAATTTGAGCGTGGAGTTTTACGGAAATATCTACACATTCAAGGGAGTTGCCGTTGTAGATGGGGGTAATATCGGTGCTTTCAAACGTCAGCTTAAGTGAGATGGAGCCGCCTTTTCCGTCATCGAGCTCCGTGAAATCGGTCTTCATTTGATTGGTGAGGAGATTGACTCCTTTAGCGCAATCTTCGTCGATAAATCCGGTGAGCCTACCCTCTTTTATTATGGCGTAGCCTGAGGAGGCGACGGTGAAATCGGAACCCGTTTCAAGAGGCTCTTTTTTGGGAACCATTTCGATAGCGGAAACGATAGCACAGCCGTTATAGGCGAGAGCGCTTGCAATATCACCGAAGGAAAATACGTGTCCCTGGGAAAGAAGGGTAACGTCTTTTTTGAGGGAATTGAGCAGCTCGTTAATTGCGGCGTTATCTCCGGTAGTGTTGAGGATAGTATCTTTAGCTTTACCTTCGTTGAGAATAAAGAGAGATGCGTCGAGTCGCATATCCACGGTACGCTGAACAAAATCCATCAGCTCGCCGAAGGAGTGCTCCGCCGCTTCCTTGCCTATCAATATATTTTCCATGTGGGAGAAGAAGATGTACTTCGGCTCGGTGTAGTTTTGCAGCTTTTTAAGAGCAAGAGTAGCGGTATCGGCGCTTTCGTACAGAATGGTGGGTTTGGGACTTTCGCGGGTAATTCCGGAAGCGATAGTTGCGGTGATTTGGGAATCCTCATAATCAAATCCGATAGTCTGAATCAGTTCAAGCCTGTCTATTTCGCGGTAGTCGAGATAGATATTTTGGCTGCTGCATCCGCATAAAAATATTAAAGCTACGGTAATGATACAGCATAGCATCTTTTTGAGTTTCATAGCGGCTCCTTTATTTTTGGTTGCGTTTGTTAGGGGTATTCAAGGCTTTTTCGCGTTTCTTTGAAAGCCTGAGCGGCCATCTTGTTATTGCTTTGGAGATTTTTCCGCCGTGAGCTGCGGCAAAGGGAGTCATATAAGCTACGCCGAAGCTTTCGAGGGTACAAAGTCTGTAAAGAAAGACGGAGGCTCCGACAGCAAGACCGTACATTCCGCTTATGAGTGCGGCTATGACGAGGAGAAAACGGGTAACTCTGAGGGCGGAGGCGAGGTCTTGATTCGGAATCGTGTAGCCGGTAACTCCCGCGACGGCAATAACTATGACGACGACGGGGGATATCACTTTTGCTTCAACCGCTGACTGACCGACGATAAGAGCACCGATTATGCTTATGGTTTGTCCTACTGAGTTCGGCAATCGGAGTCCCGCTTCCTGCAAAAGCTCAAAGGCGAGCAGCATACCGAGTACCTCAGCGGCGGTGGAAAACGGAACGTACTGCTTACTTGCGATAATCGACAGCATTAGTTTGGTGGGTATCATTTCGTGGTGAAAGGTAGCTACGGCAACGTAAAATGCGGGAAGAAGCAGTGTTATGGTAAGGGAAAGGTAACGAAGCAGAGTAAGGGCGGAGGCAACGATAAAGTGGCTGGCGTTGTCTTCGGGTACTTTTATAAATTGGGAAAAGGTTCCGGGAGCAAGGTAGCCTATCGGGAGTCCGTCTGCAATAATTCCGATTCTTCCCTCAAGCAGATTCATACAAAATTTGTCGGAGCGTTCGGTAGTGATGAGCTGCGGAAAGGAGGAGTTCGGGAAATCCACGATGTATTCTTCAAGGTTTGCAGAGGAGATGAGTCCGTCTATGTCGATGGAATCAATACGCCTTTTGGCTTCTTTTACTGTTTCGGGGTCGGCGATACCGTCGAGATAGAGTATGCAGACTCTGGTACGCGACTGTCTGCCGACTACGGTGGGTATGGTTTTGAGCTTTGGAGTATGCAGCTTTTTTCGCACAAGAGAGAGGTTAATGTTTAAGGTTTCGACGAAAGCGTCCTTGGCTCCCTTGACGACCTTTTCTTCTGTCGGATTACTGACTGCTCTGGAGGTTTTTGATTTTATATCAAAGCTGAGCGCTACCCCTGCCTCTTCAAAAAGCAGACAGCAAAATCCGTTTGAGATGTCGTCCGAAAGGGAGTCGAGGTCGCGGGATTCCTTAAAAGGCAGGTAATATACTCCGCCGTGGGAAGCGAGCTCGGCAGCACGGGAAGTATCGCAGCCGACAAAGAGCTCCGAGCGTACCAAAGGTTCGATTATCTCCTCTGATACTACCGCAGTATCAACAAGTCCGTCAAAAAAGAATACGGAAACGGGAATGGAGCTGTTAGCTCCCGCAAATATTTTAAAGGCTTTGAAATCGAAGCAATCGGAAAAAATTGCGGAAATATTTTCTGCGGTGAGCTCTGACGGATAAAGCGGTAACTTAAGAGGATGCGGTCGGGACTCCTCACTACCGATAAAGGTTTTTTTCAAAATATCAGTTATCTTTTTCAAAATGATTCTCCGAGTAAAATTATATTTTCAAAGGTATAATGATAATATTTACAGAAAAGAGAAAAATATTTAAAAAAAGACTTTTAAAAAAAGAGAAAATATAGTAAAATAGAAAATGTCTGCAAAGACGGAATAAAATGGAAACAACATACTCCAAGGAGGAAACAAACGGTGAAATTTTATTTGGAAGACAAAGCTGCGGTTTTTGGGGAATTAGGCTCCTGCGATGAGGGACTTAATGCTCAGGAAGCTGCAAAAAGACTTGAGGAAAACGGTAAGAATAAACTTGCCGAGGGTAAGAAGGTAACGCTTTTAGCCAGATTTTTGAGCCAGCTTGCAAATCCGATGATAATTATTTTATTGGTTGCGGCGGGAGTATCTCTCGTTACATCTATATATGCTAACGAGTCGTTTGCGGATGTGTTTATCATACTTTTTGTTGTAATACTCAACGCGGTACTCGGTGTTTTGCAGGAGAGTAAAGCAGAAAAGGCGATAGAAGCACTGAAGGAAATGACTGCGGCTACCTGTAAGGTAGTGCGCGGCGGAGAGCTGATGCATATTAAGACCGAGGAGCTTGTAGCGGGCGATGTAATACTGCTTGAAGCGGGGGATTCGGTTCCTGCCGACGCGAGAATACTCGAAAGCGCAGGACTTAAATGTGACGAAGCGGCGCTGACCGGTGAATCTGTACCGGTTGAGAAGATAAGCGACGTGCTTAGCTGCGAAAGCGGTAAGGACGTATCTTTGGGCGACCGCAGAAATATGGTATATATGGGCAGCGTAGTGGTGTACGGACGCGGAAAAGCGGTAGTTACCTCAACCGGAATGAGTACCGAGATGGGAAAGATTGCCGACGCTATCTCCAAGGCTGAAGAGGGACAGACTCCCCTGCAGATAAAGCTTGCTCAGCTCAGCCGTATACTGACCGTTCTCGTTTTGGGAATATGCGTGTTCATCTTCGGCTTCAGCCTTATTAAAGCGGGCGATTTTTCGGGTGAGGTAATTCTTGATACCTTTATGCTTGCGGTAAGCCTTGCGGTAGCAGCGATACCCGAGGGACTTGCAGCGGTAGTTACGATAGTGCTTTCGATAGGCGTTACAAAGATGTCGAAGAGAAATGCGGTCATCCGTAAGCTGACTGCGGTTGAAACGCTGGGATGTACTCAGATAATCTGCTCTGATAAGACGGGTACACTTACACAGAATAAGATGACGGTAGTTGACAGCGTAAGCGATGATAAGAATCTGCTTGCTGCGGCTATGACACTTTGTAACGATGCGGGATACGACGCAAACGGCGAGCCGAGCGGGGATCCCACAGAAACGGCGCTTGTAGCATTCGGCGCAGAAGTCGGACTTATTAAAAAGGATATGGAAGTGAAGGCTCCGAGAGTTGGAGAGGCTCCGTTTGATTCCGAGAGAAAGATGATGTCGACGGTGCATCTTTGCGAAGGAAAATATATACAGTACACCAAAGGAGCTCCCGATGAGCTGCTGAAGTACTGCACCAAGATACTGAAAGAGGGCAAGGTCGTTGAGATCACCGATGAATTTAAGGCAGAGGTAGTTGCGGCGAATAAGGATATGGCGAGCAGAGCGCTGAGAGTTTTGGGAGCCGCCTTCAAGATGTACGAAGCGGAGCCTGAGAGCTACGCTTGCGGTGAACTTGAAAAAGATATGATATTTATAGGACTTACCGGAATGATAGATCCCGTAAGACCTGAGGCAGTTGAAGCGGTAAAGGAATGCGCGAGCGCAGGAATAAGACCGATAATGATAACGGGTGACCACAAGGATACTGCAGTTGCGATAGCTAAACAGCTCGGAATAATAACCGATGCATCGCAGGCGATAACCGGTGCGGAGCTTGATGAGATCAGCGATGAAGAGTTAAGCGTAAAGATACAGGATTACTCGGTATATGCAAGAGTACAGCCTGAGCACAAGGTGAGAATAGTCAATGCGTGGAAGGCTCTCGGCAAGGTAACGGCGATGACCGGCGACGGAGTAAACGATGCTCCTGCGATAAAGAGTGCGGACATCGGCGTCGGAATGGGAATTACCGGAACCGACGTAACCAAGAACGTAGCGGATATGGTTTTGGCAGACGATAACTTTGCGACGATAGTTTCGGCGGTAGGGGAAGGCCGTAAGATATACGATAATATAAGAAAAGCAATACAGTTCCTGCTGTCGTCGAATCTCAGCGAGGTAGTAAGCATATTCGTGGCAACGGTACTCGGATTTACAATACTCAAGCCGGTACACATACTGTGGATAAACCTTATCACCGACTCCTTACCCGCACTTGCTCTCGGAATGGAAAAGGGCGAGCCTGACTTGATGAAGAGAAGTCCGAGAAACCCCAAGAGCGGAGTATTCTCTGACGGAGTTGGCGTAGACGTAGCATATCAGGGAGTATTGGTATCAATACTTACCGTTGCGGCGTATATCATAGGACACTATATGGAGAGCGGAATTTGGGAGATAACCAACAGTCCCGACGGAATGACGATGGCATTTTTGACGATGTCGATGGCGGAGATATTCCACTCGTACAATATGCGCTCACAGAGAGGCTCGGTGTTCGGACTCAAGAATATGAACTGGTATCTGTTCGGAGCAATGGTGCTGTCATTTGTTTTGACTACTGCGGTAATATACATTCCGCCGATAGCAGCTATCTTCGAGTTTGAGATGATTTCGCTTGCTGAGTATGGAGTAGCAATGGCACTTGCAATAAGTGTTATCCCGATAGTAGAGATAGTAAAGCTCATACAGAGAAAGTTCAAGAAAAAAGCTTAGTAAAGTGAGGAGAAAAAGCTATGACGATAAGCTTTTCCGAATTTATATCGGCATTGACATCGAATCCTGCGTTAATAGCAGTAACGGCGCTGACATTGGCGGTAATACTTGTAAACGGTTGGACTGATGCTCCGAATGCAATAGCGACTTGTGTATCGACGAGGTCGCTGTCGCCGAAAAAGGCGGTAATAATGGCGGCTATCTGCAATTTTCTCGGAGTTGCGGTAATGACAGCGGTGAATGCAACGGTAGCCCACACGATATATAACATAGCGGATTTCAGCGGAAATTCCGACGAAGCACTCGTAGCATTATGTGCAGCGCTTGCGGCGATAGCAGTATGGGCGACGCTGGCGTGGATATTTGGAATTCCCACAAGCGAAAGCCACGCGCTTATCGCGGGAATTTCAGGTGCGGCGATAGCACTGCACTCCGGATTCGGCGGAATAAACGGTGCGGAATGGATGAAAGTACTGTACGGACTTCTTTTGTCAACGGTACTCGGCTTTGTAATGGGTTGGATAACGGTAAAGCTGGTAGCACTCTGCTTTAAGAGAATGAACCACAGTAAAGCGCAAGGAGTATTTTCAAAGGCGCAGATCGGATCCGCGGCAGCGATGGCGTTTATGCACGGCGCGCAGGACGGTCAGAAGTTTATGGGAGTTTTCCTTTTGGGAATATTCCTCGCCTCAGGACAAGATCAGACACAGAGCTTTGTAATACCGATATGGGTAATGATTTTGTGCTCACTGGTAATGGGAATCGGTACTTCGATAGGCGGGTACCGTATCATAAAAACGGTAGGAATGGGAATGGTCAAGCTTGAGAAATACCAAGGATTTTCGGCTGACTTGGCGGCGGCAATATGCCTCTTGATCTCCTCTGTGACGGGAATTCCGGTATCTACAACACACACCAAGACTACCGCAATAATGGGTGTAGGAGCCGCAAACAGACTCTCTGCAGTAAAATGGGGAGTAGTAAAAGAGATGGTTCTGACATGGATACTTACATTCCCGGGCTGCGGAATAATCGGATTCGGAATGGCAAAGCTGTTTATGGTAATTTTCTTACCGCACTAAAAATTAATACATAACAAAATCCCCTCGCTCTGTTTTGAGCGAGGGGATTAATCATTTGTTTATTTATTATTTATCGCAGCAATAGCAACGGCTCCGATATCGCGTCTGAAATGCATATTCTCAAAGGAAACCTGAGAGAGCTTTTCGTAAGCGGCGCGCTGGGCAGCGGGAACGTCTTTGGCTACACAGCAGACGCTGAGTACTCTTCCGCCGGCAGTGAGGAACTGCTCACCGTCGAACTTGGTTCCTGCATGGAACACATCTGCGCCGTCTATCTGACCGTCGGAGTTAAGTCCGGAGATAGCAAGACCGGTGGGGTACTTGCCGGGGTAACCGCCGCTTGCCGCAACTACGCAGGCGCAGGCTCCGTCTTTCCATTTGATGTCGATATCATTGAGGGTACCGTTTGTGGTAGCGAGCATAATATCGAGAAGGTCGGTTTCGAGAAGGGGGAGTATCGCCTGAGTTTCGGGATCGCCGAAGCGGCAGTTGTACTCAATTACCTTCGGACCGTTCGGAGTAAGCATAAGTCCGAAATAGAGGCATCCCTGGAAAGGACATCCTTCTTCTTGCATAGCCTTGATGGTGGGAAGGAAAATTTTCTCCATACACTCGTTAGCTACAGCTTCGGTAAAGAAGGGGTTGGGAGCAACAACTCCCATACCGCCGGTGTTGGGACCGCGGTTATCGTCAAATACTCTTTTGTGGTCCATAGAAGACACCATCGGTTTGACGCATTTGCCGTCGCAGAAGGTAAGAGCTGAGATTTCGGGACCGGTCAAAAACTCCTCAACAACGATATTGTTACCGCTGGCTCCGAAAATTTTATCTGACATAATGGAGTGAACGGCAGCCTTTGCATCCTCAAGATTTTCGGCGATGATAACTCCCTTGCCGAGAGCGAGTCCGTCAGCCTTGATGACTATCGGGAAGGAGCCCTTTGAGATGTAATCAACAGCTTCATCCTCAGAGGAGAAGGTCTGGTAGTCCGCGGTGGGAATACCGTATTTTTTCATCAAATTTTTGGAAAAGACCTTGCTACCCTCGATACGAGCAGCATCTTTACTCGGACCGAAGCAGGGAATACCGTGTTTTCTGAATTCATCAGCCATACCCAGTACGAGCGGATCGTCGGGAGTGATTACCGCAAAATCAATTTTTTCACTGAGAGCAAATCCGAGCATAGCTTCGATATCGGTCGCCTTGATCGGAACACAGGCAGCATCACGGGAGATCCCGCCGTTTCCGGGTGCGCAGAAAATATCGGTAACATTCGGATTTTGTTTGAGCTTACGGATAACGGCGTGTTCCCTTCCGCCGCCACCGACAACAAGTATCTTCATATTTAAGCCGCAGCTTTACTTTAAGCAAAGCCTATCCTTTCTTTAGTGTTTGAAATGGCGCATACCGGTGAATACCATAGCGATTCCTGCCTTGTCGCAAGCCTCAATGCTTTCGGCATCGCGAACGGAGCCGCCGGGCTGGATTATAGCGGTAATACCGTTTTTAACCGCGCACTCTACACAGTCTGCAAAGGGGAAGAATGCGTCGGAGCCCATAACCGAGCCCTGCACTCTGTCGCCTGCATACTTAACAGCGAGCTCAAGAGCGGTAATACGGTTGGTCTGACCGGGGCCGATTCCTACCGTCATAAAGTCCTTGGCAAGAGCAATACCGTTGGATTTAACGTGCTTTACAACTCTCCAAACGAATTCGAGCTGTTTCATCTCCTCTTCGGTGGGAGCGCGCTTGGTAACAACGGTGAGTTCCTCGCCCATAAGTTTTGTGTCGAGCTGCTGGATGAGCAGTCCTCCCGCTACCTTCTTCATATCGAAAAGCTCGGGAGAATTTGCTTTGGCGGGAGCCTCAAGCTGTAAAAGACGAATATTTTTCTTTTGGGTGAGTATTTCGAGCGCTTCGGGAGTGAAATCCGGAGCAATGATTATCTCAAGGAATATCTTAGCAAGCTCAGCAGCGGTATCAGCATCTACCGGACGGTTGAGAGCAACGATTCCGCCGAATATGGATACGGGGTCGGAGTCATACGCTTTTTTGTACGCCTCAAAGATGGTGGATCCAACACCAACACCGCAGGGGTTAGCGTGCTTTACTGCAACGGCGCAGGGGATATCTTCACCGAACTCCTTAAGCACGTCGAGAGCGCCGTTGGCGTCATTGATGTTGTTGTAGGAGAGCTCCTTGCCGTGAAGCTGACGGCAAGCCGCAAGAGTGTTGTTGAAGGAACCGATCTCGCGGTAGAAAGCGGCTTCCTGATGGGGATTTTCGCCGTATCTCATTGACTGTACCTTTTCATAGGTAAGGGAGAGTTTTTCGGGGAATATCTCGGCGCCTGTTTCTTTTCTCAGGTAGGAAGCGATGAGGGAGTCGTATGCCGCGGTGTGCTCAAATACCTTGAGAGCGAGCGCGAGCTTAGCTTCCTTGCTGATTTCGCCGTTTTTGAGCTGCTCTATTACAGAGGAGTAGTCAGCGGGATCGACGATAACCGCAACGTCCTGCCAGTTTTTAGCGGCAGCGCGTATCATAGTAGGACCACCGATATCAATATTTTCAATAGCATCCTCAAAGGTTACGTCCGGTTTTAAAATAGTCTGCTTGAAGGGGTAGAGGTTGATTGCAACGACGTCTATCGGAGTAACTCCGAGCTCCTCGATCTGAGCCATATGCTCGGGGTTGGAGCGCATAGAGAGAATTCCTGCGTGTATCATCGGATGGAGAGTCTTAACTCTTCCGTCAAGACATTCAGGGAATCCCGTAACATCGGATACAGAGATAACGGGAACTCCGTTATCGGCAAGCGTACGGAAGGTACCGCCGGTGGATATCACCTCGAATCCGAGGGCAACAAGCTCCTTTGCAAATTCAACTACTCCGGTTTTATCGGAGACGCTTATCAATGCGCGTTTTTTCATAGAGAGGACTCCTTATCTTTTAAAATTTCTTTTGCGGCAATAACAGTAGCTTTGGGAAGAATTATCCACTCAGCTTGTTCCATTACTCGTTTTTGTAAAATTTGAGGAGTATCGCCGTCTAATATATCGACAGCCTTTTGGAGAATTATCTCTCCGCCGTCGGTAATTTCGTTTACATAAAATACAGTGGCTCCCGTAACCTTCACGCCATAGTTAAGAGCAGCTTCGTGTACCTTTAAGCCGTAAAATCCGTCACCGCAAAACGAAGGAATAAGTGACGGGTGGACATTAAGAATACGGCGAGGAAAACGGTTCAATACCGTAGGTCCGAGAATTCTCAGGAACCCTGCCAGTATTACAAGCTCAGCATTAAAATCAGATAGACACTTTAAAATAGCTGCATCAAATTCTTCGGAAGAGGAGTATTCGCTTCTGTCGACAACTGCTGAGGGAATACCCGCAGCTTTTGCACGCTCAAGTGCAAATACTCCGGGCTTCGATGAAATTACACATACTATTTCACAGCCGTCTAATCCGTTTGATTTTTGTGCATCGATCAGCGCCTGAAGATTGGTTCCGCCACCTGAAACTAAAACTGCCACACGGACTTTTGCTTTATTATCTCCGGACATATTAATCACCACGCCTTAAATTTACATATCTGAAATCTCTACTTTTAAGGCGTTCCTTTCTGTTGCTGCATTTGACATCCGCCCGTTCCGGTGCTTTATCTAACATACGGCGATTCCGCCCAAAGCTACGCTTTGGGGCTCGCCTTCGGCGAGTGTGCGCGACGTAGTCGCGCACCGGAATCGCCTGCAGAAGAGGGATAAGAGGGAATTTAATAAGCGGAGGGAACGGGCGGAAGGTAAAATTAGATCGAGGGGAATGGTTTAGCGGATCTCAACACCCTTATCGCCGTTATCAACATAGCCGATAACAGAAGCGGATTCGCCAAGGGAGCGAAGAAGAGAAACGGCGGCATCAGCCTGGGAAGCGGGGAGAGTAACGCACATACCGTATCCCATGTTAAAGGTATTGAACATATCTCTTTCGGGGATATCG
>JAEIGA010010424.1_pt1 | contig 14087 bp, 6 predicted proteins | sample 9270691 | NCBI WGS metagenome assembly JAEIGA01 (sample SAMN17057246, study PRJNA624740) | gut metagenome | biome: biome; isolation source: fecal sample | host: Bos grunniens | place: China: Xizang | collected 2019 | reverse complement strand
CTGAGCAGACTGAGACAACTTACGGTCTTCCCACAGGAAACATCACCTCTACAACCATCGGTTCTAAACTCGATGACGCAGGTACCTCTACAGGCGAGTGGCGTTCAATGTCATTTGCTTACCAGAGCCACTACTCATACAAGTCGAAATACTCACTCGGTTTCACATTGCGTGCCGAGGGTAACACCAAGTTCGGTGCCGACCAGAAATGGGGCTTCTTCCCCGCTATCTCTGGACGTTGGAACATCAGCGACGAGCCCTGGATGAAGTGGTCAGAGAAATGGCTCAGCATGTTGTCAATCCGTCCCGGTTACGGTTGGTCAGGTTCGGCTCCCGGTCAGGACTACCTCATGTACTCAACATACTCTCCCGGTTCAAGCTACCTTGGTGTAGGTTCATTCGTTCCCGGTGGTATGCGTCTTACAACACTCCGTTGGGAGCAGAAGAAAGAGTTCAACCTCGGTTCTGATATCGAGTTCTTCGACGGTCTCATCTCAGGTGCTATCAACTACTACGACAACACCACAGACGACCAGTTGATGTCAAACTACAGCATCCCCTCTACAACAGGTTACACCTCACTCCGTTACAAGAACACAGGTGCTCTGCGCAACAGAGGTTGGGAGTTGAACATCAGCACATCAAAGGTTAAGTTGGCTAAGGACTTCACAATGAGTGCATACTTCAACATCGGTCAGAACTTCAACGAGGTTGTAGAGATGGAGAAATCAGTCCTCGACAACAACAACCCCGACTACGACTTCAACGACCCCAACGGTGACTACCTCGGTCGTATTCAGGTAGGTAACCCCTTGGGTTCAATCTACGGTTTCCGTTACAAAGGCGTTTACCGCTACAGCTACCGCAACTACGAGAAGGCTCTCGAGCAGCAGCAGAAATACCCCAACAACCCCGAGCGTTGGTCATGTCCTATCGTTCGCGACTCAGAGGGTAACGTAGTTTACAACGCCGATGGTAAGCCCAAGCAGATTGTATTCAACTACGACACAGAGGATGGCAAACCCCAGTACTACTTCAAGGGTGGTGACGCTATCTACGAGGATATCAACTTCGACGGTAACATCAACGAGCTCGACCTCGTTTACCTTGGCAACTCTAACCCCAAGGCACAGGGTGGTTTCGGCTTGACATTCAACTACAAACGTTTGACATTGAAAGCCAACTTCACTTACCGTTACGACGTAGACGTAATGAACAAAGCACGTATGGGTGTTGAGAACATGTACACCACAAACAACCAGAGTATCGCAGTTAACTGGCGCTGGCGTAAAGAGGGTGACATGACAGAGATTCCCCGCGCACTTCGTACAGCAGGTTACAACTGGTTGGGTAGCAGCCGCTACGTTGAGGACGCTTCTTACATCCGTCTCTCATTCTTGCAGCTCACCTATAACTTCGAGCCCAGCTGGTTGAAACGTTACGGCTTGAACTCATTGAACGTATACGCATCAGCCGACAACCTCTGTTTCTGGACCAAGTATACAGGTCTCGACCCCGAGATTTCTCCGGGTTCATGGGGACGCGCCGAGGATGGAGCTAAGACACCTCGTTCACGTTCGTACACACTCGGTCTTTCTGTTGGATTCTAATATTTGTAAATTATGAGAAAAATTAAAAATATAATTGGTTCAGCGGTTATGGCAGTTGCCCTCGGATGCTCATCAATGATGACATCGTGTACGGACTACTTGACCATCTATCCCACAAACTCCGTTATCTTGGAGAACTATTGGAAAACCGCAGAGGACGTCAATGGTATGTTGGCGACCTGTTATAACAGTATGGCAAACAGCGATGTCATCAAACGTATGATGGTGTGGGGCGAGCTTCGTGCCGACAACATTATCCCCCGTTCAGGTGCATCGAACGACCTTAAATACATTGTAGAGGCTAACCTTCTCGAGACAAACAGCTACTTCAAGTGGGAGCACTTCTACAAGACAATCAACTACTGTAACATGCTCATCCACTATGCTCCCGGCGTATTGGAGGAGGACCCCGACTTTACACAGGGCGACCTCGAGGTAATCTTGGGTGAGGCTTACGCAATGCGTGCTCTCTGCCACTTTACACTCGTACGTTCTTTCCGCGACATCCCCATGTCATTCGTGGCAATGGATGCCGATGAGCAGGAGATGATCTATCCTCAGTACTCACCCTACGAGGCTCTCGACAGCGTTTATGTCGACCTCGAGCGTGCAGCTAAGCTCTGTATGAAGACCGGTGGTTGGTCAGAGGATGCAAGAAACTATGCTCGCATCACAAAGAACGCAGTATATGCAATGATGGCCGACGTTAACCTGTGGCGTGCAGCATTTGCACAGTGGGCTCCCAACGATCCCAACTTGCCCGTAGGCGCTAACATCCGTCCCGCAAACGACTACTACACAATGGTAATCGAGAATTGCGACTCTGTTATTCTGCCCATGAAGCGTGAGATTATCAAGAACTACGAGGACATGAACAAGAGCATGACAGGCCTTGACACTCTCACAAACCCCTTCTTCCTTGGTGTTAACAACCCCATGGAGAAGACCTATCCCACAACTTACGACGAGATCTTCTGTGGTAGAGAGTTCAGCCGCGATGGTTACATGACTTCAAACGAGGTTATCTTCCAGCTCGACTTCAACAGCAACAACTACAACAGCGCTGTTAACGAATTCTACGGATACGACAAGTCTTCAGGTTCTTACCTTGTACCCTCTAAGGCTCCCATCATGGTCGACCTCTACGAGATCAGCGACCAGCGTTGGTACACTTTCACAAGTGCAGTAAAGGGCAAGCAGGATGACAAAGCCGAGTACACAATCACTAAGTATACAGTGAAGACCGGTGCTCCCACAGCAAACGCACCCACATGGTATCCTTCAGGTCAGAATATGTCAGACTGGATCTTCTACCGCAAGACAGACGTATTGCTCATGAAGGCTACTGCTTACGCTTATCGTTACGAGAATGGCGACGCTACAATACCCAACAGCGACCACAACCTCGCATTCCAGCTTGTACAGGCTGTCAACAAGCGTAACCTCACAACCGAGCGCGACTCTATCGATCCCAAAGAGTGGATGACACAGGATCTTATAAAGAAACTCGTTCTTGATGAGCGTCTCCGCGAGCTCTCATTCGAGGGTAAACGTTGGTACGACCTTGTTCAGAAAGCTCTCATTGAGAACAGCACAAAGAACATCCTCGACCTCGTAATCAAGAAACTCGATAGCAATACAGGTGCCGTTCAGAGTAAGATGTCTTCAATCAACTCTCTCTTCTGCCCCATCTACGAGTCAGAGCTTAAGTTGAACCCGTTGCTCAAGCAGAACCCTGCTTTTGAACGTAATTCATCAATCGAACAGAACTAAAAAAACAGCCTCGACCGGGGGCTTCCCCGGTCGGGCATAATACCAAATAACGCATTTGGATATTATGTAAATGTTAAAAGAGAATTATATGAATTTTACGAATAAATACAAGAAATTTGTAGGAGCAATTGCAGTTTGCGCCTTGTGCCTCGTAGGCTTTATAGCGCAGGGATGTACCGAGGATATCGACCAGTCTAACCGTTACACATTTACAGGTGAGACCATCGTCGACTACCTCGAGAACCGTTCCGACTCATTTGGCGATTTTCTTACAATATTAGGTAAAGCCACTATCGGACGTGAGTCTGCAGGCTCTATCAAGCACTTGTTGGCTTCGTACGGACGTTACACATGCTTCGCTCCCACTGACAGCGCCATCCGCCTCTACGTTGTAGAGCAGTACGAGAAATGGATTGCTGATAGTACTGCCGTTGCGAATGGCGAAATGGACCCCGATGAATTCCAGGATACAGGTGTTCACTCGCCCTATTTCGAGGACTTGACACTCGCTAAATGTACCGAGATTGCCAAGAACCATATTATCGAGAACGAGACTTACCACACATTCCAATTGACAGAAGGTGCATTCGGTAAGCCCAATATGAACGACCGTTACATCACTTACCGTTTCGTAGTTGTCGATTCGCTCAGTGGTACTGTACGTCTCAAGCTCAACGACGCATCAACATGTATCGTTCAGGACTACGACGTAGAGAATGGTGTCATTCAGGTACTCGACCGCGTACTCAGCCCCTCAACAGCGCTTGGCCCCGACCTTATAAAGAGCTACGAGGACAGCATCTTCTCATTGTTCTCAAGAGCACTTTTCGCAACCGAGCTCGACAAACGTATCCGCGAGACTTCATACGACATGGAGAAAACGGGTATCGTCTATGGCGAGAAAAAGCAGCGCGAGTGGCAGAAAGGTAATGGTATCGACATTGCAAAAGTTCCCGATACACACTACATCAAGTACACTATCCTTGCAATTCCCGACCAGGTTTTTGCTCAGTATGGTATCGAGACTTTCGACGACGGCCCCAACAGTTTGGTAAGCTTTGCCAACAAATGGTACGGCGAAAAGTATCACGAGCCCACAACACAGGCCGATTACGACGACTTTACAAGCCCCAACAACCCCTTGTATCGTATGATGGCCTACCATGTTATCGACCGTCAGTTGCAGTATAGTGGAGGTTTCGTACAGGACAACATCAAGATTGGTTCTTTCGATTCTGAGCAGGCAAACGGTGCAACCAAAGGTATCGACCGTTACGACTACTTCGAGACACTTCTCGGAAACGGTAAGCCCATCAAATGTACAAAGCCTTACGCAGCATCGGCTAACCCCGCACTCACCGGTCAGATTGTACTTAACTATGGTCAGAACAAGGGAGCTACATGTATGAACAAGGAGCTTCTCAAGCACATCAACATCCGCGTGCTTCCCGTAGCCGAGTTCAAAGAACTTGTTGGTGGCGACTTTGAGTTCAAACAAGAGGCAACCAATGCCATGATTCACCCCGTTAGCGGTATCCTCGTCTACAACAACGACGAAATGAAGGGTAACATCCTTAACGAGCGCATGCGTTGGAACTTCATGTCATTCTTCCCCGAGCTTACAAACAACAGCGTTCGTTGGACCGAGGGTACAGACAATATGTCATGGTGTTACTACCGCATCCCCGAAGGTTACTGTAAACGTATCCGTTTCCGCGCCGAGGGTAGCAGCATGTACTACCTCTACCCCCACAGCGGTAGCGAGGGCTCATGGGCCGACTATCAGGGCGACGAGGTCATCACCTCTGGTGAGTACGACTTTGAGTACCGCATCCCCCACGTTCCCGCAGGAACATACGAGCTTCGTCTCGGAACATGTCTTTGCGACACACGTGGAGTTGCGCAGACCTACATTGATGGTAAGGTTACAGGTATTCCCATCGATCTTCGCACAGAGAGTGGTAGCGACCTTGTAGCCGAGCGTTTCGCCTTCAAGACCGACAACGGTACAGAGTTGCAGGGCGACCCCGACCTTATCGAAGCCGACGACAAAGCACGTCGTAACAGAGGCTTCATGAAGGGCCCCGCCTCGGCATTTGTAAACAGCGGTAAGACCAATCTGCGTGACGCATACAACTCGGCACGTATTATTCTTGGTACAGTTGCGCTCTCCGAGGGCGACCACTGGATTCGTTTCAAAAACGTAATGGGTAACAGCTCAAGTGAGTTCATGCACAACTACTTCGAAATGGTTCCCAAGTCAGTGCTCTCGGATCCCACAAAACCCGAGGATAAATATTAATGAATAGTAAAAACGAAAGTAATGTTTAATAATAAGAACATATTAGTAACTGTTCTCAACAAGGTTCTTGTTGCTCTGGCAGCGTGTGTGGCTTTCTGCTTCACATGCTGTACAGAGGACATTGACCAGTCCAACCGTTACACCTTCACCGGTGAGACGGTCATCGACTACCTTGAGAACCGTTCGGAAACTTTCAGTAATTTCTTATACATTCTCGATAATGCCTATATCGGTAAAATAACAGCCGATACAGACTATAGTAATGTTGCAACAGCGCGTAACCTCCTGTCAACATATGGACAGTACACATGTTTCGCGCCCACCAACAGTGCCATCGAGAACTATTTGAAACAGCAATACGAGAAATGGGTAGCCGACATGAAGGCTCTCGAAGAGGGTACTCTTGCACCCAAGGATTTCCGCGATACAGGTGTACACAGCCCCATTTTGGAGGACCTCTCCGACTCTATGTGTACCGAGATTGTCAAGAATCATGTGCTCGAAAGAAGCTATATGACTGTTGACCTCACCGAAGGCTCATTCCCCTCTCCTAACATGAACGATCGTTTCATCACTATGACATATATGGTGAACGACACGACCGGTGCTGTTTATCCCTTGCTCAACTACAACTCAAGAATCATTGTTCTTGACGAGAAGGTTGAGAATGGTATTGTGCAGACTGTAGACGCAGTGCTCAACCCCTCTACCGCATTATTGCCCGACCTTCTTGTTTCGCAGACAAAATACTTCGGTATTTGGACGAAACTTATCGAAATGACAGGTCTCGACTCTACAATGCGTTTGGTAGAAGATTTTGAATACGCAAACGGTCATCTTGCTGGAACGGCATCTACTTCGTACTATGCAAAGAACAATACTCATCACAAGGTATATTATCCTACTGCACGTAAGTTCAAGTACACAATGTTGGTAGAGCCCGACTCTATTTTTATCGAGCAGGGTTACCCCAACGAGAATGCACTTATAGAAGCATGCTACGAGTGGTACGGCACAGAGGATAAAAACGACTTTACAAGCCCCAAGAATGCTCTGTACAAGTTCGTTGCTTATCACATCCTCGACCGTCAGTTGCAGTATGCAAGCGGAACAGGCCCCGGTGGATTCATCATGGAAAACTACAAGAGTAACTACGATAGTGAGAGTATGATGTACGGATCGCAGTTCGACCGTAGCGACTACTTCGATACAAAGTTGTCACATACCCTTATTAAGGTTACACGCCCCTTGACAAGCGCAGAGTACAACACAGACGTTGTAATCAACTATGCTCAGAATAAAGGAAAGAAGTTCTATAACGAAAAGATGCGCAAGCACCTCAACGTTATTGTATACTCTCCCAATATGATTCTTGAGTATATGCCCGACTTCAAGGACGAGGCTCTTAACGGACGTTTGCACCCCATCAACAAAATCCTTGTCTACAACGAGGCTGAGATGGCAGGTAACGTACTTAACGAGCGCATGCGTTGGGACTTTGCATCGTGGTTCTCCGAGCTTACCAACAACAACATCCGTTGGTTCGACTACCAGGGACAGACGGTGGACGTATTTCAGATACCCGATGGCTATCTTGCACGTGCAAAGTTCCGCTCCAAGGATAGTGACAACTTCTACTTGAGCGGCCGCGATGGATGGTACAACTATCAGGGTGATGAAATGCTCGCATCTGCAATGTTCGACATAGAATACCTTATGCCCTCGGTTCCTCCCGGAACATACGAGATGCGTTTCGGTTATTCACGTTACCCCAACCGTAGTGTGGTTCAGTTCTACATAGACGGAAAACCCGCAGGTATCCCCGTAGACCTTAGAAGCAGTACCGACACAGAAGAGTTTATCGGATTTATACCCGATAGCAAGTTTGATGGTGACGAACAAGCTCTTTCTGAGAACGACAAGGAAATGCACAACCGTAACTGGATGAAGGCTCCCGCCTCTTTCAGGGTAGCCGGTGGCAAGGAGACACGCGAAACGAGTATCCCCATGCGTTATGTGCTTGGAATGTTCACTTTGACACCCGGCGAGCACTGGTTCCGCATGAAGAACGTGCGTGACGATGGTGATAAAAGTACTCAGGGACAGCACGACTACTTCGAGATTGTTCCCAAGTCTGTCATTTCCGACCCGACCAAGCCCGAAGACCGTTACTGATTTTACGAATAAATTAAATTATAAATAATATGAATAGAAAATTGAAACATGGAATGTCGATGGCTGTCGCCATATTGAGTGCACTGTTCATAAACACTGCCTGCACCGAAGAATGGGACGACCATTACAGTGACAATGGCACTAATGCCGCTAAGACATCTATCCTGGACAAAATCAGAGAGGATAAAGACCTCGAGGATTTTTGCGCAGTATTGGACTCAATGAATATCGTCGATAAGAACGGTAATCTTGTGAATTTCGCCGATTCATTGTTCAATCAGTCTCGTGTCTACACTTTGTGGGCTCCTGTAGATGAATCATTCGACAAGGAGAAATGGTTGCAGATGCTTGCTACCGACGCAAACGGTAAAAAGCCCGACCGTGACAAAGTGTTTGCCCGCTTCATCGGTTCACACGTAGCCGACTACATGAAGAACGCTTCGGGTGTATTGGCCGAGGATAACTTCATCCTTCTCCTCAACCAGAAGATGGTACCTTTCGTAGGTGCATACGACTCAATCAGCAAAGAGTACGCATACACATTCGACGGAATCAACATCACAGAGAAGAACATCCGCGTATCAAACGGTATCATCCACAAGATTGGCCGTTCAATCGAGTATTTGCCCAACATTTGGGAGTACATCGAGGATGCAGCAGGTGCCGATAGCGTTGCACAGTTCCTCTACTCATTCAACATGAGCGAGTTCGATCCCAACTTGAGTATCGAGGGTCCCACAGTGAATGGTGACAAGACTTACGTCGATTCAGTATTTACAAACTCTAACCAGTGGCTCAAGACTTTTGGTGACAAGACTACTGCCGGTTTCGGTGACATCTCTAAAGAGGACTCATCTTACCTCGTATTTGTGCCCAGCAACAAAGTATGGGAGACAATCATCCCCGGTATTGAGACTCTTTACAAGATTCACACTCCCAAGACAAGCAAGATCTCTGATGCTGACTATGCTGCTGCGATGAGAGCTAACGACTCATTGTGTCGTTACTATGCTCGCAAGGCTATTCTCAACCACATGGTATTCAGCAACAACGACCAGCCCACTCCCGGTGTAGGTCACGTAACAGTTGCAGTACGCGACTCATTGTTGTCTACATACAGAGCTGGCAAGCGTCGTCTCTTTGCCAAGAGCGACCTTATGGATGGCGTTATCGACAGCGCTGTATTGTCAAACGGTACATACTACCTGAAGGACAACTTCAACTTCAGCCCCTTCTACTTGTGGCAGGATACAATCAAGGTAGAGGCCGAGAACTCTGCATATCAGGGTAAGACTTACGGTGGCGCGAACTCAGGCTTTACAAAGTCAGGTAAGGAGACAGGTCACGTAACAAAGATTGTTTCTAAGTACGACCTTCACCACACAATCGACTCGGCTAACAGAGAGAACAACCTCATTTATGTTGAGCTCGAGGGTCTTTCAAAATCTTCTAACCAGTCATTGACATGGACTATTCCCGAGGTGCTCTCAGGAAGCTACTATGTAGGTGTTGTTGTAGTTCCCGCACACGTTGCATCAAAAGACTCAACTGCTCACGGATTGTCTAAGCCCAACTTGCTCGACCTCACATTGTCAGCAAACGAGGGTAAAGAGGGTAGCGATGGTAAACCCAAGGCTAAGTTTGCAAGTGCATCAGGCCTCGAGAACAATCCTGCCGGCATCGATACAGTTTGGATTTGCGACTCTAAAGATCCTTCAGTTCGCCAGAAGATTAAGTTCCCCTGCTGCGAGTATGGATTGTCTAAGGATATGTTTACTGTTACTCTTGAGGTTAAGAATGCAGTGAAACGCCAGGATAGCTGGGATGCAGTTTACGACCGTAAGTTGCGCGTAGACCTCGTTATCTTGGAGCCTGTTGAAAATGATGCGGAGTAATGTATTATCAAGAGTATGAAAATTAAAAAATCAACTATGTATATGCGACAAATTATGCAAGCAATGGTGACGTTGGCAGTGCTAATGTCATCAACCGCCACAGTTTCCGCTATGGTAGCGAACGATAGCGTTTCAGCTAAAGCTAACAACGCTGCAGCCGAAATTGTTGCGGCACGTAAAATCACAGGTGTTGTGTATGATGCTGCAACAAAAGAGCCTCTGCCCGGTGTTCGCGTACAGGGTACAGGTCACAGCAACGTCACAACCATGACAAACTCTGAGGGTAAATATACTTTGAATATCCCCTCATATGTTACTCTGCTCAACTTCTCTACTCCCGGTTACGCTCTCGTTCAGCGTCCCGTACAGGATAACGACGTTATCGACGTTTATATCTATACAGACAAGTTCAGCACAAAGTACAACGAGGATATCGTAATCACAGCAACCAACAACGCAACAATCGGCTACGGCCCCGCGTTGACAGTTGACGGCGAGATTGCTAACAACCTCGGTGCAGATGTACGTGCAATCACACGTTCGGGTGCTCCCGCAATCGGTGCAGCGATGTTCATCCGCGGTATCAACTCAATCAACGCAAACACTCAGCCTCTGGTTGTAGTGGACGGCGTTATCTACGACTTGCAGGAGAACACAGGTGCTATCCACATGGGTGCATACAACAACATCCTCTCTGCAATCGACATCAACGATATCGACGATGTTCGCGTACTCAAGAATGCAACAGCTCTCTATGGTGCACGTGCAGCTAACGGTGTTCTTCTCATCACTACAAAGCGTGGTAAGAGTATGGCTACCCGCATCACCGCTAACCTCTATGGTGGTGTGACACTTACTCCCAACCTCCCCGACATGATGAACGCCGAGCAGTTCCGTACATATGCCAATGAGATGGTGGGTACTTTGACAAACACTAAGATGTCTAAGCTCCCCTTCTTGCAGAGCAACCCCGACTACATGTACTACAACATGTACCACAACGAGACAGACTGGTCGGATTATGTATATCGCGAGGCAGTTACCCAGAACTACAAGGTTAATGTAGAGGGTGGTGACGAGATTGCTATGTACAACTTCTCACTCGGTTACACAAATGCCGAGAGCGCATTGGAGTCAAACGATTTCAACCGCTTGAACATCCGCTTCAACTCTGACATCGTATTGGCGAAGAACTTCAACACACGCTTCGACATCGGTTACAGCCGTGTTCAGCGTTCATTGCTCGACGACGGTGCCCCCATCGATTACGAGAATGCTCCTATCTCTTCAATAGGTTTCCTCTCAATGATCAAGGCTCCCTTCCTCAGCCCCTACAAGTTCTCTCGTATGGGTGTTAAGACAAACACTATCGACGATTCAGATATTTTCGCATACGAGGCATTGATGCTTGGTGGCGAGGGTATCAACGCAGCCGGAAAGTCTTCTTACTACAACCCCCTTACAATCCTTACTAAGGGTCGTGGCGAGAACAAGAACTTCCAGGAGTACACACAGTTCACATTGAGCGTTGCTCCCGAGTACACATTGGGCGACTTCAAGATTAGCGAGCTCTTCAACTACTCATTGCACCGCATGAGCGAGAAATACTACCTCCCCTACGGTTCAGACTCTAACAACACTACATATCACTTCTATGTAGAGGGTCTCGGCCACAAGATTGGTAACTCTCTTGCATCATACTTCGGTAAAGAGTCTTCTATCACCAGCGACACACGTCTCTCTTGGAAGAAGTCTTTCGGTGCACACAACTTTGACGTAATCGGTGGTTTCCGTTACACTAACTTCAGAATCGACGGTAACTTCCTTTCTGCAAACAACTCTTCTAACGACAACAGCGTAAACATCAAGAAGGACTTCCCCGACCTTAAGGTAGACGGTGACAACAACCAGTGGAAGAACATGGCTTGGTACTTGAACGCAGACTACAACTACCTTACACGTTACTTCTTGCAGGGTACTGTATCGATGGAGACATCTTCACGCTTCGGTAAGAAAGCCGAGGGTGGTGTTGACTTCGGTGGTGTTAAATGGGGCGTATTCCCCTCATTGCAGGCTGCTTGGTTGGCATCTTCTGAGTCATGGTTCAACGTTCCCGGCATCAACTCTTTGAAGCTCCGCGCAGGTTTCGACGCTGTAGGTAACGACGCTATCGACTACTACGCAGCTCAGAGCTACTTGCAGGCTGTTAAGTACAACTCGGCACAGATGGGTCTCGAGCTCGGTAACGTAGAGAACGACGGTATCAAATGGGAGACAACTGAGCGTGTAAACGTAGGTTTGGACGCTATCCTCCTTAACGACCGCGTAGCTCTCTCATTCGACGCTTACAAGGCTACTACAAAAGACCTCATCGTTAACAAGACTTATAAGTATGTAACAGGTATGGGTACATACTGGAGCAACGGTGGTGAGATGGAGAACATCGGTTTCGAGGCTTCTATCAACGCTAAGCTTGTTAACAGCAAGAACTTCACATGGGAACTCGGTGCTTCTGCAGGTCACTACAAGAACGAGATTACAGCTCTCGACGAGGAGATTAAGCCCACACAGGTTTACGGCGGCGAGGTTGTAACAAAGGTTGGCGAGGCTATCGGTGCTTTCTACGGTTACAAGACTGACGGTGTTATCGCTTCAGCAGCTTCAGCAGCCGAGGCTGGTCTCTACCAGGTTGACGCAACAGGCAAGAGAGAGTACTTCAAGGCCGGTGACATGAAATTCGTTGATATGACAGGCGAGGGCGAGATTAGCGACGCCGACAAAGTGATTATCGGTAATCCTCACCCCGACCTCTATGGTAACATCTTCTCTAAGTTCACATACAAGAACTGGCAGCTCGATGTTCTCTTCAACTACTCTTTGGGTAACGATGCTTACAACTACTATCGTCAGCAGCTCGAGGGTGGTAGCAACTTCTTCAACCAGACAAAGGCTATGCTTAACCGTTGGTCATACGATGGTCAGCAGACAAACACTCCCCGCCTCGTTTATGGCGATCCCATGGGTAACAGCCGTTTCTCTGACCGTTGGATAGAGGATGCATCTTACTTGCGCCTTAAGAAGATACAGCTTGCTTACAACTTGCCTCTCTCATTGAGCTGGTTGCAGGGTATCACAGTTTGGGGTGCAGCCGAGAACCTCTTTACATTTACAAACTACCTGGGTAGCGATCCCGAGTTCTCAGTTAGCAACAATGTATTGTACCAGGGTGTCGATGCAGGTGTTCTTTCACAGAGCCGCAGCTTCCACTTGGGTGTAAAGATTAACCTCTAATGACAATATAATCTGAGATATGAATTTTCCGCAGGCGGGTGCCGTTGGTCGGCACCGCCGAGCGGGGTTCATTAAAAAACTTGGAAAAACTAAATTCAACGAAAATGATGAAAAAGAATTTTATTTATAGTCTTTGCATATTGCTCTGCGGAACTCTTTTCTTGAGCTCTTGTGAGGATATGCTCGAAGTTGACTCGGACCGTGTGGAGTATGACATGAGTCCATTGACACTTAATGATACTGTTTACTCAGTTCTCGGTATCTTGAAGAACATTCAGGCTGTTGCCGACCGTCAGGTGTTGCTTGGCGAGTTGCGTGGCGACCTTATGGTAGTGAACGAGGGTAGCGCTGTTACCGACATCCAGAAGATTGCACGTTTCGACTTCAGCGGTGACAACAAATACCTTGCTGCTAAGGATTACTATTCAATCATCAACAACTGTAACATCTATCTTGCACGTGTAGACACCAGCCTCACACGCGACAACGTGAAGCCCATGCTCCGCGAGTACGTTGCTGTAAAGAGCGCACGCGCATGGACATACATGCAGTTGGCTATGAACTATGGTAAGGTGCCCTACTTTACAGAGCCCATCCTTACACACAGTTTGTCACAGGAGATTTTCAACCGTCCCGCCCTCGGTATCGAGGAGATTGCTGACAAGCTCATCGAGGATTTGCGTCCCTACGCTAACCCCACACAGTACCCCATGCCCTCTTACTCGGGCCTCTACTATGCAACAGAGCTTTACTTCATGCCCATCCGCCAGTTGCTTGGTGACCTCTACCTCTGGAAGAAGGACTACAGAAATGCTATCGATTGCTACTACAACCTCATCCGCGACAAGAAATATGCAGTGGATGGTGTAGGTAACAGAGCATTCTGGATGTCTGACGAGGGTACATCTGATATGCCCGCTGGTGACTACCTGCCTTTGGCATCATCTGTTAAGAAAGAGAACACATTGGCAGTTGTAACATTCTCTTCATCTTCGGAGTATGGTTCAGTGTCAGACTTGCACAACATCTTCGGTGGTGACT
>JAEIGA010010423.1_pt1 | contig 14088 bp, 12 predicted proteins | sample 9270691 | NCBI WGS metagenome assembly JAEIGA01 (sample SAMN17057246, study PRJNA624740) | gut metagenome | biome: biome; isolation source: fecal sample | host: Bos grunniens | place: China: Xizang | collected 2019 | reverse complement strand
CTCGTTGATTTTACAAATGCCGAAACTCTACGATAAGTACTTGCATTATTGCCAGGAAATTCACAACGCAGTACCACAACTGCCGGATGTCATAAGCCAGACAGAGGCAATGAAAAAGGTGTGTTCAGAATATACCAGCGGACCAGAAGTGAAATATGATGCATTGATGGGACCTTTGGCACAACACGCTATGGCACAATCCAATTCCATCATGCCATTAAGCGAATCTGTAGTGAAATTCTGTGAAGAAGCCGGTGTATCCATGAACTCACAAACGGCAATTTATTTCCACAACGAGTTTCTGACAGCAGCAATGCTTTGCGAAGGCTCTTTCGGCGAAATCGCAGCAAAAGCATTAGAACAGCTCAAAGGTTACGACGCCATTCTGCCATACAATGTGACACGTACTGTTGATTACGGCAACCTGCAGCTTGGTTTGCAAAGATACCTGGAAAAAGAAGAACCCGCACCGGGTGAGATTGGCGAAAGTGATATCTCTGATGATGCCGCGGAACACAATGAATGAATTTAGTAGAGACTAATTCTTAGAAGGAGGAAACGACTATGGCACCATCACAAACATATCGTGGAAGTGTTTCGGCAAAAGAAATTTACCGAGGCAACAGTCACAAATCATTAGATTCATATGTACAGATTTCATGCGACCCAACACGCATTATCGACGGATTACAGCCGCATATACAGCCGGGTTTCATGTTGAAATACCGAGAATATCTTCCTGCGACTCAAACAAACTCTCATGCACCAGAATTACCAGAAAAACCTGAGGTTTCAGTTGTTTTTCAGGTGCGAGAACCAGACTCATCTAAGTTCAAAATAAACGAAGGTGGTGTGAGAGTTGGTGTTTTGCAGTCCAAATGTATTGCCGGCGTACATGTTGAGGTTGGACGCGACAAATTAACGGACGAAAGAACCAGCGCTTACGAACCAGTAACACCTGGAAATGCACCAACTTATGGAGCTCTCAACTATATCTGCCAGCAACGTTTAATCGCATTGCAAAATTTTAATGAGGCAGATAAACGTTCTTCGCGTGAAGCAGCCTTTGTTGTCGATAAAGCACTCCATGATTCGTTCGAAAATCCCACAGCAATGGCAATTCGTGCCGTATATTCCGCTAAGACATATACGGGACCCCATACATTCCAACCAGAAAACTTGAATGCATATCGCATGCAAGGATTTGCGCAAGCAACGCCTCTATTCATGGACGTACCGATGCGCGCGATGCAAAGAGTAGTACAATATCTTGCATCTTCCACAAGCTTAGACAGCACCATGCACATCCAAGCATTTTTCGATAAAATGGCGTCACACACTGAACTTCGAAACTACGACGGCTCTGAAAAAGCCGAAGCAGCTCTGACGGAATCACTTCGTGATGCGTTAAGTGCTTTCAAGGAAAAAGTTCCTGGTGAGCTAATGAAAGCCCGCGTAGATAGCATCGCAGAGGTGTTACCTAATATCACAAACTTCGCCAAAACAGCTGCCGCAGAACCGTTAGCAATGAGCGCGCTCAGAATGATGCAGGATAAGCCGAATTTCGGAAGTATTGCACCGTTTAGCACACAATTCTTAATTTACTCACACTTTAATAATTTGATGTCACAGCACATGAACTCAAGGGACAGCTTCGATTCTGTACAACAACAAAGTTTTGCGCAGTTGTATAATGAGATGAAATACAATACAGCGCCTCAACATGAAAACAAAGGCTATTTGCACCTTGGTGGTTCTGGGGTCGATACATCGTTACATGCTGATACATTCGATGGCGTAGAAGACTTCAATCTTGGAGATGACGTCATCGGAGAAGAGCCAGAATGAAAATAGAAATTTACGCAGGAGGTAGCATATGAAATTATGTTTCACATCGGTTGGCGTGAACATGTCATCCTTTATGGAAGGCACCAACCCCACAACACAGCCAGGCGTGCAAGTTACGTATTACGAAGACCTTGGACCGGTATTGAAAAATCCGGAAATGCAGTCCAGTAAACACGGCTCCGCATCCTGCATTTGTGTCTGTGATTTGGAACCAGTGATGTCTCATATCACACCAAGTGATGAGCCTGGTGTAATTGGCACAGGAGCGTTACAGTCGCAGCAAATTCTGAAAGCCACAATTCAATGGAGACATTATGGCATGGGTCAACCCGAACGGTTCGATGCTCAAAACGGTGATTGGACAAAGGCTCGTGCACAAGCGAATGAATTCGCATTCAATCAGTTTATGAAATCCGGACTAAGATGGGACCAGAGAAGCGGGATGACTGACTTAGCAGAACGAATGAGTTCTGAATATGCGGGCGAAATTGCTTATGCAAAACTTGACGGTAAGTACATTTTAACACCGCCAGAGCAAGACCGGTTATACGACATGTTGACAGTTGTTTTTGAACACGCATACAAAGATGCTTCAGGTACAGAGGAGCAAAAGATTCAGGAAGCACTGAAAGCCACGCGCGAAGCTGCAGATACCTGGGCAAAAAATATGACGTCTGAATTCCGCGGCGATTTGTTACAAAAACATACGGTGCAACCGGAGGCATTCCTGGCAGAGCAAATGAAAGTAGTAAAGCAGGAAATGCTTCACTTCGGACAAAACGAAGCAAATTATCATGCCGGCGCTGCATTACTATATCTACCTGAAGACATTCGTGATGCTGCGACAAAAATGTTCAACGAGACTATGTATGAATTCTCTAAACTACCGGAATTTGATGATAAGACCGAACAGTACGCCGCACTTGCTTTAGCAATGACTATGCGTGCCGTTAATGAACATGTTAAGGATAACCCGGAGTTGGCTGCGGAAACAGCTAAACGATACGAAGTGGCAGAGAGCATTGCAGAGCAAATGACAAAAATATCGCTGGCAAATTACACTGCACCGCAGTTAAAAGTAGGCAAAGAGAATGTTGAAATCACAGATGATGAAATCGGTGATGACCCACTTGGTGATGACACCGTGGGTGACGATGAGCATTAACACAGGCGCCTTCGGGCGCCTTTTGTGTATAAACCGTCATTATTGTAGTAGAAAGTTAAGGAGGAGTAGTCATGGAAGAAATGATTGCATTGGTATTTGAGCTGATTTATTCGTGCTTATCGATGGCTTGGGGCGTACTACCTATTATAGGCATGTGGCTCGTGTTCGAAAAGGCCGGCGAAAAAGGATGGAAAGCTATTATTCCATTCTATAACATGTATACTATGCTCAAGCTTGGCGACAAACAGAAATACTGGGGTTTATACTTAGCAGGATGTATCATCTACATCATCACCGCCAGTGTACTAATGATATATTTGATGTGGGTCCTAATTGCAGCCATTGCCGCACTGGGAATGCAAGACTTGGGTTGGGACGCTATCGCTACTTTGGGTCCGGTTGCCATTTTGGCTGGTCTTGCTGCATTGGCTGGATATATCATGATGCTCATCGGTATGATTCAAGGATATGCAGGCATTTGCAAAAAGATGAATCAAGGCACCGGTATGGTTATCGGTTTGGTTTTCCTGGGTCCAATCTTCTGGATGCTTCTCGGAGCCAGCAAGCAATATCAATGGGAAAAACCCGCAGTCCCGGAGTATCAAGCTCCTGTATATAACGCTCCCGCGGAATATCAAGCGCCTGAGTGGCACGAACCTTTCTCCCAAGCAGACAGTGCGCAGAAAGGAGAAAACTCAGAATGGACTATGTAATTCTAACAATCTGCCTAATTTGCTATGCCATTATGACCGCAGGAATGTGGCAATTATTTGAGAAGGCAGGCTTGCCTGGTTGGTACGCAGTTATCCCGGTGTGCAACACCTGGTTTTTGTTTTCGATTTCGAAGCATAACAGCTGGGGCGTAGCATATTTCGTCGGCCTGGTACTATACATCATCGCCTTCTTGGCGACATGGTATCTATCAATGTGGCTTGTTGTAGCATTCTTTGGCGCTGTATTCAGCGTTGACCTTGGATGGCAACATGTCTCCTCGTTAGGATGGACATCTTACGTGATTTACGGTTGCCTGTACGCCGGCATGGCGCTGCGAATTGTATCCCGCGGTATATGCGCAATGTCCTTGGTAAAACAGATGCACTGTCCCAGAGCGTTCTGGTGGGGAATCTGGTTGCTGCCAATGGTGTTTTTGCCGCTCTTAGGCTGTAAGAAAGAATACACATGGAAGCATAAGCAAATCACACATCCCGCAGTAACAAGAACATCAGTGATGATGGTAATGTAATATGAGCCACCCTTTTGGGTGGCTTTTATTATGCACAAACTTCGGTCTTAATTTAGTAGAGACTATTCCGCGATAACAACATGGAGCTGCGCTTCGTCGACTCCATGGAAGGAGAAGAACACGGAGCGATTACAACATTTGATTAAGGAGGTAAGCTTATGGCACAATTTTATGTACCTATGTCACTGGATGCAAAGCAAATCCGAGATTTGGCATTTGGCTTAATGCCGCATACCGCCCCATTGAAAGCACAACCACACTTTGAGTCGCACGATGATGCGGTAGAGTATCTGCGCTCTAATGCAGCGCCATCTCCGTATTATGGAGATACAAAACAGGGTGAAAGCAAAGAAGGGGTACCGGCAATGACATATGGTAAAAAACATGATGTATTGAGTTGGCCCGCAGTAGAACTAATATACGCCGTTGACATTCAGTCCGAAGAAAAGCTTCGCGAAATCCGTGCTAATGATGGCGAGACAACATTAGACCCTTCCAGGGTTACAAGCATCAATGTGCACTTTTCGCATGATGCTCTGCACAAGGAATGGGACCCACCAGAAATTACACCGACATTAGGCGAGCAAATTCAAATGCAACACATTACTGACCAATTGCTGCAACGCGGCACCGATTTGCAGCGTTTATACCACATTTTGGACCGCTGCTCCGGTCCGAAAGAACGTGAAGAGTTAAATGTCGATGACACAATGTTGCAAAAACTCTGTATGTATGACGAAAAGAAAAAACTTACCGGCACATTAGAGGACCGCACTATGCAGATGGTGCTTCGTCAGTTGGGTGCCGAAATCGGTGGCCGCTCCGCTATAGAGCTATCTAAATCACAAATTGAAGCAGAATTCAATGCACGTTTAGAGGCTCTACCCCCAGAAACACCTGCGGCAGAGCGTGTAGCAGTTGCAATGGAAGGCACATTGCAGAAATTTGCCACTCAGGTGCCGGCGCGTGACGTTGGCACATTCACAAAGGTCGCTTCGCAAGTGAAGGGTACCATCAATAACTTGGCTCAGGAGGTCAAGGGAGACCGAATTTCCGAATTTGAGATTGGTGCACTTCCGGATGAGCTTCGTCCCGCATGGGCAAAAGTCCCAGAGGACGATAAAGATGAGTTTATCGATGAATTCCATAGACAACGCGCAGAGCGCGCTGAGTTAGACGCTGCGGCTGATAGAGCTGCCTTCGCAGCCACAACCTTCGCCATGACACATGCGGCGCAGCAAGTAGGCGACATGCTGAAGCTGGATGCCTACGGTGATGTCCAAGCCGAATTGGAGGCACTGGAACTCGAAGAACATGAAGCAATCATGGGAGATTAAGGCGCCTTCGGGCGCCTTTTCTTTATGCTTTGTGACGTGAATATATCGGTGCATTGCATCGCGATGCGCATCCGCACATGAACCATCACTTATGCACCAATTCATCCTGCAATGTCTTAATATGGAAAAGCATTGCAAGGAGGAAAATATGCGTAAATTACTAAGTATTCTACTAATTGCCATCATGGCTTTAAGTCTGGTGGCATGTAACGATAAATCCGAAGAAACACAGCCACCGACAGAGCCGCCGGAATTGGATGAATATACACTCGTATTCACAAATGACGGCATGAGCCTGGATTTAGAATGGGAAATACTGAATAAAGTCATCAATGGAGAGCATAAAGATGCAGAATTGATGAGTGAAGCAATCACCAAAAACGAGGCGTATTTCGCTGACTTGATTAAGCTTAAGGTGGTTGTGTATAACCTGGATAATATCAAAGATACCGGCATTCAAACGACACTGTATCCCAATGTCTCGCTTCTCGGAGATTGTGATGTTACAGTAAGTACCGTGAAGCCTGAGGCAGGCTCGGTGACATACATTGGTGATAAGTATCCCATGGAGCGACTGCATCAGATGCTGAGACTGGGATTTGAGAACTACGGTGTACAAATCACCGGCATCTACAAATACGGATATGGCGAAAAGACCAACGAGAGTACTTTCAAGCTTGCCGGCAAGCTTACATTTGATGATAAGACGGACGCCAGCCAGCTGCATACTGGCAAACTTACACTGACCGATACTGGTGCAGAACTGGATATCAAATATTCAGACCTACTGGAGGAATTTGGATTAGACATTGAAACATTTAGTGGGCACGTCTCTGAAACATTCGAGTCGATTGGCGTGATGTTATACACATCCAAGCATGAATCTTCTATTGGTACCATGGATATCGTCTCTATCAGTGCCGAACCTGAGGCAAGACCGGAAGAATGGCACATCCAGCTGAAATACGATAGAGCATGGCTAAATAATAAGGCCCTGATGGAAGAATATACAGCAGTGGGTCAAGAAATGTACGCTGAGCTCATGCTGACGCTAACCGCTGGTGAGTTCGAAGATGCGTGCACATTCTTCCTGCGTTGCGAAATAGAAGACAAGCGCAGCGCCGAGATGCCGACGAAGGCAAACCCTAAAACTGCAACCGAATTCACACAGACGTTTGTCGAAGGTGAAGATATGATGCCGTTTGTCCTTTATGCACCAGGTGATGACGTCGGTATAACAGCGAATACGCCCATGATTATCTGGTTGCATGGCTCCGGAGAGTGTCAATCTTCTGAAGAGACATATTTGACGCGTGGTCTACCGGCAGTACTCAATAACTGGGAGCTCAATGATTTCAATGCTTATATCGTGTGTCCCATTTGCCCGAGTAGCTCTTGGACAAAACCTGGTTATGTAGAAGAAATTCAAAAAATTATCGATTACATGACAACCCACTACCCAGTGGACGTCAAGAATATCTCGCTGGCGGGACATAGCCTCGGCGGTATTGGTGCACAGTATTTTGGCGGAAAAATGTCGGACACATTTGCCCGCATCGCTGTGTTAAGCGGATACAGCTGCGACCAACTTGATAATGTAACCGTGCCTATTAGAGGGTTTGTCGGAACAGACGATGGTGGCAGTTATTCATACATGATGAGTGAAAAGATTCTCGAGAAAATGCCTACCACAGTTGTAGAAGGAACACATGCTCAGGTACCATACAAAACATTCACCATTGATGAAAATCAAGATGGGTTCTCAGATGTCTTTATGTGGCTCGTAGGAGCGGAATAAGCGAAGCCCCGCCGGCCTTGGCGGGGCTCTTCTTTTGTCTTAATTAAAGGGAGAAGGAGGATTGATATTATGAAATATTCAGCTATGGTACCTCAAGAAGTCATGCAAAAATTGCCTGAACCAGTGCAGACTGACGAAACACGTAGAATCTTCAGTGCTGTGTACAAAGAAGTATGCGGCAACGCATGCGTAGATATGCAAGATATTCATCCAGAAGACGACACTTATTTCAATATGGCGTTATATGCGACATATCAACAATTATACACAAAGACTGGTGACGTCATGGCATACTATGCGGCACAACTGCTGGAAAAAGAAGCCAAAGAAATGGCCAGTCTGGAAGGCGTAGATATCGATAGAATCGCCAATTCCCGCGTATATTACGTAGCATGTAATACACGTCCACATGCAGTAGCCGCCGGTGTTATGCCAGAAAGTGCCCCCATTCATGCACCATATTGTGAGACACATATGCAAGCACAGCAATTGCTGAGTGTACTGGGCGAATCTCCGGAAAGGCTCCCACCGAGCCGTTACGGTTCCGACCAACTGCCAATGCCGTATCTGCCGGCAGTGCATCATATTTATACTGTTTTGGTGGGTCCTGAGAAAATTGCCACACTGGAGTCTGGCGCCGAAAACGCTGTGTTAAATATGCCGGCGCAGAGCGTCATCAACCCCAAGGCTGTCGTAGCGGTAGATACGTTGATTTTGGCTGACTTCTTGAAAGAAGGCAATCATATTACCGAAGAAGTTGCATATGGAGACAAGCCGCATCATCTTGAAGCGCGCCGCGAGATGGAAATACGAACATCAGCAATGTTGTCCCTTCACGAAGCCCTTGGTAAAACACCGCAGCATTTACGCGCTCAGGTCGAGTTAGGAATCGGCAAAAACGGCTCGCTCGAAATGTGCTTCTCTCCAAAAGGATTCGTTTCCGAATCCCCATTCAATCTCACATACCAGGAACGTATTGTTCAACTAACAATTCGCGAAATGCGTAATTTGTGCAATGCATATACACTGCAAAATGTAAAGGATTTTAAGGATGGATTTTTGAAAGAATTCGCCGGCGAAATCCCATCGGTGCGCGCTATGACTGAGGGTCTGCAACGCCATTTGCAAGAGTTTATGCACAACGCAGCACCTGGTGATAGAGAAGCGGTACAATCAATCATAAAATCCGCGTCAACCATTGTGAATCTCATCACGCATGAGAGAGCTGATTCTCTTGTTGCAATAGATAGACCATTGTCAAAAGAGCAGCGCGATTATCTCCATGCTGTACAAGGTTTGGTTCCGGAGCAACTACGGCACGAATTCGTAGTGCGGACGGCTGACCAAATGATGCGTGGAATTAGTAATGAAGCGTCAATGCGGTTTACATGTGTGACAATGGAGAAAGAAGCACGTAACAGTGGCATGGAAATTCTTGCAGACCGTATGCGTGATGCAGCAAATAATGCAGGAATGCAGTACGAGCTCTATAAAGACGTAATGGAAAACGAGGAAGTTGAGGTATAATACAGACACGCCCTTCGGGGCGTGTTTCGACTTATGTATAAATTCGTACGGTCCCCATAGTTAAGTCATTATTATATCAGAGAAAACACCAGCCGTGCGCACATAAGCCACGGCTTTTATTATGGAGGATGAGTATTATGGAAAGGACTATCTTCGCCGGATATAAACTGGACCCAATGCAGGTGACAATATTCCGTCATTTTGACGAAATCACCAATACACGTCCCGTGATTCTTACAAAAGATTTAGGAGCAGCTATGCAGGGAGTAGAGCTGCTGCCTGATGAACCAAAATTTCCACGCATGACCAGTGCGCTAACCATCCCGTCAATGAGCATCATTCGAGAATACACTTTTGAGGACTGGGATAACCAGTATGAAAACCCAAAGATTCAATCTCTCGGAAGATTCAAAGCAAGTGTAGCTGTCCCCGCCACATCAACGGTGATACAGGTTGATGGTGATGTGTTACATAAAGATATTGCAGCACAGTTTAGCGGAGAAGAGTCTGTGGACGAAATCTACGGAATGATGCGCAATATTGCATTCGCCCGCGGCGAATTGCTCGCAGAATACAATCAGACGATGCAGCGCTATCCAGACGCTGTCGGAATCACAGAGTGGTATAAAGCGATTGCTGCAGTAGACCCCAATAAACAACACATCGCCGGAGAACATCCTGTTGAGGATTTTCTAACCATCATGGATATGGAAGATTTGGAAAAGCCTGAATATACTCCGGACTTCGTTCGTATATACGCTGCAATGGAGCTTGCTGCTTCCAAGCTAAGCCATAGCGCCGATAAGGAACAAGCCAGCATTTTCGCCCAAGTAACACAATATGCTGTGGATAAACTGCAAAAGGAATACAAGATATGGTGTAACAGCTTTGAGCCCAACGCTTATTTATCCAAAACCTTAGAAAAGCTTCCCGAGGAATATCACCAACCGGTTGCAGAAATGTATGCATATCAGCTTGCTGCTTGTCGCGCAGATAACCCATCATGGAGCGATGCCAGATGCGCAGCTTCTGCAATGAGAGATACGATTGTGCAAATGGAAGCACAAGTTGCTGATGCACATGAGCGTGAGCAGATTAGTTATGCCGGCAGAGTGCCGACGCCATTAGACGTGCAATGTTTCGAAAATACAAGAGAAGAAGTGAAGGTGGCTGATGCAGAAATGTCCGCTGTGGCATTTTACGGCGGCGACGCTATGGAACAGGCGCAAGACGAAGTATTATGGGAAGAGTAAGGAGGTATTAACATGCAAAAGTGTTATATTGCAATTAAATTAGATGCGTTAGACGCGTTGCGCGGACAAATCCCCGGAATCGAAGACCGGTATCCCTGTGCTGAGTGTGATACACACGAAAGCGCCATGGAATACCTGAAAAAGACATCCGCAAGAAGCGAGTATCCCGCATTAGTGGAGAAGCTCGGAATTCCGGATGTTGATATTGTGCTGGTATGTGACGCAAAATACCCCATTCCTAAAGGCTCACATCCAACCACAACGGCATGTCTGAGTCAATACGGTGGCGAGCCAGCAATTACCTCCAAGCTTGCAGTGATTCATGCGGACAATGTTTTTCCATCCACCACGCTCACGGCCGGCGAAGTGGATGAGCTCAGTGAAATTATGAGTTTCCGTATGGACGCCAATGCACAGTTGGATATGGCTCAACAGCGCTACCCCACATGTGCCGGCTTAACCGAATGGTTCCAAAGAATCGCCGACCAGGTATATCGAGACACATTCCCGCCAGTCGGGATTCATCTGCAGTCTTATGCAGAAACATTTTATGCAATCCGTGAAACAAATCCGCAACTCAGTCAGGAATTTGTTATACTGAAAGCCGCAAAGTTGGCCGCTGAACAAGTAGCCAATTCACATCCTGAGTGGGCAGATGAGTTCAATGGTTTAGCCAATGAGGCAGCTTTATCATTGCAGCATCGTTGTGCACAAGAACTCGTATTTTTCGAGCCTAATGAGTACTTAACGCGCATCCTGCCTCAGGTACCACAGCAATATCAGGAAAGCTTCTTGAATGCTTTCAATGAAACACTGGCAAACGTTCAGGAGAATCATCCAGAACTCACGACCGAACAGCAGGCTGCTGCCGCTATGGACCAAACCATTTACTTGATGGAAAATTCCATCATCGATAAGCAGATGGACGGTGTATTTGGTAATGGTCCGAAATTATCCCGAGAGGAGTATCTCGAATTAGACAGCGCAAAAAAGACATTTATCGAGATGCGTGCCGTGGCACATATCAACGTCGACATTATCAACAAAATGGTTGATGAGTTGCGCGAGCATGACGACTGGAGTGTCGAGGAGCATGACTTCGACGGTTAAGGAGGCGCATATGAAGACAGAAACTTTTCACGCAGCGTTTGACTGCGAATTTACTGATTTACTACACGGAGCACCTGTGCATGAAGGGAAGGACGGTATGGTGATTGCCATCCGCGATACCTACCAGGCATATGCGCTGTATGAAAAACTACAGCAAGTACCCGGGGCACAACTATCAGCATATGGTTGCGGTCCTCAGTTAGACCAGCATGTATACCTGCCTTCTTGCGCCGGCATTGTCACCTTGGAGATTCCCAAAGGTATCATCGAAGGCGATAAACAGGCTGTCGACTTACATGAACACCCGGAATACATTACCGAAGTAACGATTAAGGTATCCGGAGATGTGGCACATGGTCCAATAGACTGGACGCAGCTGACATTAGGCGCCGGAATTGATTATACTGGATTGCAACGTCAAGTGGCTGTGAGATTTGATGATTTAGCACGTATCTCCAGCAAGCTTGAGGCAACCACAGACGCCGTCCGACAGGATGTCGACCTGAATGACGAGTTTGCAAGAGACTCCCTGCGTGCATTATATAATTCCAACGGATTACTGCATCATCGTTTCAGACTGGCGTCCAATCCCTCTCCCGAGCAAACAGCTATGCATTTCGGTATGGAATATTTGCAAACATATATGAAAGCTTGTGAATCCAGTTTGAAGCTGGATTTCAATATGCGTAATGCGCATGATTGGCAGGATTCTTTCGTAGAAATGTTTTCAGCGGCTTATGCACCGGGTTTAGACTATCGCGCAATTTCAGCGGATGTCGTGTATACCATGATGGATAACATGGCAAAGTCCACGACGGACGTTGAAACACGAGCAGTGTTGATGCTGTTGATGCAACAAGCTGAACGTGATAGCGCAGTATATAGTGGTAATCCATTGGAAGAACCACAAGATATTGTGCCAGAAGAACCAGAGGAGGTATTATAATGTCAAAATATAGTCCAATGGTTCAGCAGATGTCCGAGTTGAATCGTGACGAATTTAAGAGATATACGATTTCTTCTAAGGCATTTGAGCATGGCAATAAATTATTGTTCGAGGAATTTCAACCCGCATTAAAACTGGCTACCAACGAAGTAGACAAAGAATGCAAGGGCCAATTCTTTAAGGGATGGCGCCCGATTATCCCTGCGGCATCGTTAATTATACAATATCGCGATGATGCTGTACCAACTGGTGCACACCAACTGACTGTACAAGAAAAAGAAAGCTTAGGTGTGCCAACACCTGTGGATGTACATTTCGGCGAGCCGAACCCTGATACAGTATTATCAGTAAGTGCGTTTTTTAGCAGCGATGTGTTGCATGACCAATATGCAATTCCTGCTGGAAAACAAAATGGTCAAGAATTCAATTTGGCAATTATTGCGAAAACAGCTGAAAAACGCATGGCTGCTCTTGACCTGTTAACAAATGCAATTTATCGTATGCCGGCAGAAACACGTGAGACTTTTGCGCAGGAAATGACACAGCAGCTGTGTAGATTTAGCGGTACCAACCAATTAGACTCCCTAAGAATGGTGCTTGGCACGGAGCCTCTGGATGCCAGAGCTGGCTTGCCAACAACCGAATTATTCGCCTCCATGGTGGGCACCAGCGCCAAAAGTCTGAAAGGATTCGCTCAGGACTCGCCGATTGGATTAGATTTCGGTATGCGACTGCTGCAACGCGTAGATAAGCAGTTATCCTGGGAATTGAGAGCTGATACCATCAGCCAAATGCATGATATGCATTATATGTATGGACAGGCATTATCACAGTCTGCCAACAGGGACCCGCTCTCGTGCACAAATGCCCTGGCGAGTGCCATGTTGCAATGGTCTTGGAAGTTGAGTCACGACATTGACGCGATTGTTGAGAACATCGATACATTAGGCGCCTTGTCTGATGAAATTCAGCGAGAGATGGACCGCCCGGCAGATAAAGCATTTAGTGCGCTCATCCAAGCGGTACCGGCAGCTGAGCAATGCGAATTCCGTGCACACCTGCTAACATGTCCGCAGGTTGCTGTCGAGGGATTATTGTTCTCGACAGATATGCGCGAAGTGCAGGTCGGTGTTACGTTAGCATGTGACTATGCAGCAAAAGAGACTGACGTCAGCGATGAGACAAAAGCGGCATTGCACGCTGTGATTTCTGAGCAGTTTATTCAGTCTCCGTTGGAATCGATGAAAGCCGAACACGGCGATGACATTTTAGGCATCTTCGGCGACAGCCGATTTGATGACATGTTAAACGCATTATATGATATCGCGGAAGGTTCTGACGGCATTCCAGATGAATTATCTGATGCGCATAACGAAGAAGTAATTGATGGTTAAGAGGGGAGGTTGTGTATGGATTGCGCCACACCGATGAATACACGTGATACCAATCCACTGAATGAGTTGAGACGTGCCATCACAACCACAGCCTCATATGAGTTCGGAATACACGAAGTGCCTGAGGAGGAACGTTAATGAAACATTTCATGAATAAACCCACTGCAAACCCTATGCATAACACCTTACGCAGGGCAATTGGTGAGTTGGATGCCAGACAACAGCAAGTTGTAGCAAACAACTGGAATGCATTCTACCAAAACTTCAGCGCTGCATGCGACAAATACATCGACACACGTCCTAATGCCGGTTTATACACAACCGGCGTATACGCAACGCTGCATGCATGTCAGCATATGAGACTGATGTCTTTGGATGCAGATACGCTGCAAGTGTTTTCTCAACTGGAAGAGGGTATGATGGATAAATTAAACGCCGCTGCTGAGGTAGATACAAAGATTGGAATG